>CYGL01000559.1_pt1 | contig 13919 bp, 23 predicted proteins | sample 485531 | NCBI WGS metagenome assembly CYGL01 (sample SAMEA3497897, study PRJEB9818) | human gut metagenome | reverse complement strand
GCACTCCAAGCTGGACGGCATCACACAGACCTGCACCACAGCCCAAGAGACGGCCTACAAGCTGGCCCGGGACGAGCAATACAACATCTTTTCCTTTGGCGCAAACTGGGCTTTCTACGAGCTGGAACAGGCCGCAGGAGTGACGTTCGGGTTGACCCTGTACAACACCGAAGCGGTCAAGCTCCTGCTGAAGGAGAACCCCCGCATGGTGCCAAACAAGCGCATCAAGAGCGAGAGTAACAAGACCTATGACGCACGGGTGTTCAACCGGTACGTCAACAAAGGGGCATCATTCAGGGCAAAAGCGTCCACGACATTGCGGTGCAGGCTGTGCAGGGCATGGCAGACACCGAAGTGCACTGGGCGATGAACAACGCCATCACAGCCCTGACCGGTGCGCAGAACGCAGGGACGATGCAGCAGCTGCGCAACGCTCAAGCTCTTGGCATTGAGGTGCAAAAGCGATGGAATAGCACATTGGACTACCGCACACGCGAAATGCACCGGCTGCTGGATCAGGAGACCGCCGACCTTGACGAGCCTTTCAAGGTGCAGGGCTATGAGATACAATACCCGGGAGACCCCAACGCAGCCCCGGAAATGGTCTATCACTGCCGGTGCAAGGTGAACGGGGCGCTTGTAAAGTACCCACGGCAAAACGCCCAGCGGCTGGATAACACAACAAAAGAAACCACGTCAGACCTGACCTATACCGAGTGGTACAAGGCCAAGGGCGGCACGGAAGCAGAACAGATGTGGCGGGCAGAAGAGAGAAAGCGCAAGAGAAAGAAGGGATGAACCGTGATTTTGCCGATGGAAAACACCGAGAAAATGATTTTTCCGGGCGTGGGCAAGTATGGCATCCCTGAAATCAAGCCGGAAACGGATATCCGCATTGACAAGTTGGAATGGATTCCGGTCAATTATGCGCTAACTGCCAAAGACAAGGCCACAAAAGGCGTGCATTTTTACAAGGACGATTACCAGTTTGAACGGTTCTGGAACAATCCTGACAAATACATTACCCTATTGCAGCAGTTCGGCGCGGTATGCTCTCCGGATTTTTCTTTGTACAGCGATATGCCGCTTGCAGTGCAGCTTTTCATGCACTACAAAAAGCACTGGCTTGCCGCATACTGGCAGGCGCACGGCATCCATGTTATTCCAACGCTCTGTTGGTGCGGTGAGGAAGTTATGACTGGTGCTTTGATGGCGAGCCAAGAAACGCCATTGTGAGCATAAGCAGCCACGGCACACAGTCTGACCCATACGAAGCAGAGTGCTTTGCCAAGCACTGCCGCAAGGCGCTGGAAGTGCTGCAACCGAGCAGCATTTTGTGGTACGGCAAGTGCCCGGCAGAATTTGACTGGAACGTGACCAAAATCAAGCCATTTCAATACGAAAGGAGGCATTACCGTGAGTAAAAGAGGATCTGGCAGCTCCGCGAGAGCGGGCGGTGGGTTTACGCAAGGACAAAGACAGGCGATTAACCAAATGGGGGAAAGAGCAAAGAATGTTTGGGACATTATTGGAGATGTGACGTTCAAAAAAGGTAAAGGAGACATTGTGTATATGTCTTTTAAGCAAAGACAACATTTTGATAGAGACGAAGGCATTAATCGAAAGAATTTCAGACGTGACCAAAACACTTGTTGTCTCTCCTGATGGTAAATACAAGAAAAATTATCGGCACAGACGACAAAACATACGGAAACTATAATTCCAAAACGTCGAGCCTCAGGAAGCAGAAACAAACGATAAGCCATGAAATTTGAATACAAAATCAAAGTCACAGACAACACCCCGCAGCTGCATGAAGCGCTAGAAGCGTGGGTGGAAAGGGTTCTGACCATCTGGGGCATGAAGGTGCAGGACTATGCACAACTGCTTGTGCCCACCGGCACGGCAGATAGCACCGGCATAGAGGGCTATGTGGGAGGTGCGCTGAAAGCGTCACTTACCTACGTTGTCTCTGCGGCGCAAAAGACCGTGACCATCGGCTCAAACCTGTTTTATAGCGTGTATGTGGAGTTGGGCACCGGTATTTTTGCCGAGAAGGGAAACGGACGCAAAACGCCGTGGGTCTGGCAGGACTTCAACGGCAAGTGGCACTTTACCCGGGGCATGGCTCCCCGCCCCTTCCTACGCCCGGCGGTAGAAGATCATATCGAGGAACTGCGGCAGATCGCGGTGGAAGAAGCAAACAAGGAAGCGTAATTTATGAATTTGGAGAAAATGTTCAAAACACCAAAAGAAAAGTTCCTGCCCGATGATGTGAAAACTGCGCACTGCGAAGCAGAAGACATTTTCCTTGAACTGGCAATGCAGCTTGACGCACTTCCCGAAAGCCGAGAAAAAAGTCTGTGCATGACAAAATTACAGGAAGCGAAGTTTTGGGCGGTCGAATGTATCACCAAAGTTGCACGCAAAAACTAAATATCCAGCGGTTGGCGCACAGCGTCAGCCGCTTTTTTTATGTCCGCTTTAGCTCAGTCTGGCAGAGCCGCCGTCTTGTAATCGGAAGGTCGTAGGTTCAAATCCTACTGGCGGCACCACACCGGCAGCACGTCCGGCAAATTAAACCTTATTGCCAAGCATGGCAGCCCGAGCAAGGGCAGAAAGGACTATCACATGGCACTCAAAAGAGCTGACATCCGCACGATTCTGGAGAATCCCGAAACCTCCAACGATGACAAGGCAAAAAGCCATTCTGGACGCCTTGCACGAGGAGACCGACGCCCTCCGGGACGAGCTGGATACCGAGAAAAACGCCCGCGTTGCAGCGGAAAAGGAACGGGACGCAGCCAACAGCGGTAAGCAGACCGCAGAGCAGGCGCTGACCGACTACAAGACCCAGCAGACCGCCAAGGAATCCAGAGCCGCAAAGGAATCCAAGTTCCGGGAGCAGCTTAAAGCCGCAGGCGTGCTGGAAAAATACTTTGACCGCATCGTGCGCTTGTCTGGCGAGGACATCGACAAGATGGAACTGGACAGCAAGGGCAACGTGAAGAACGCGGACAAGCTGGCTGAGAGCCTGAAAAACCGACTGGAGCGATTATGTGGGCAGCACCTCCACCAAGGGCGCACCGGTGGACAACCCGCCCGCAAACACCGGCTCCAAAATGACCAAAGAACAGATTTTTGCAATCAAGGACGCCGGCGAGCGTCAGGCCGCGATTGCAGCAAATGCCGACCTGTTTACAGGCGGCGGGAAGGAATAAGCTATGGCAGCAAAAGAAAATCTGATTACCACCACCGAGATCACCGTCAACCCTCGGGAGATTGACTTCGTGACCCGTTTCCAGCGCAACTGGGATCATCTGCGGGAGATCATGGGCATCATGCGCCCCATCCGTATGCAGCCCGGCACTGTTCTGAAGAGCAAGTACGCACAGGGCACCCTGCAGAGCGGCACCGTGGCAGAGGGCGAGGAGATCCCCTACAGCCAGTACACCGTCAAGGAGAAGGACTACGGCAAGATCACCATCGAGAAGTACGCCAAAGCCGTCACCATCGAGGCCATCCAGAATTACGGCTACGAGGTTGCTGTCCAGAAGACCGATGACGAGTTCCTGTACGACCTGACCGCAAAGGTGACCGACAAGTTCTACAAGTACCTGAACACCGGCAGCCTGAAGGGCACGCCCAAGACCTTCCAGATGGCTCTGGCAATGGCAAAGGGCAGCGTGGAGAACAAGTTCAAGAATATGCACCGCACCGTCACCGGCGTTGTGGGCTTTGCCAACGTTCTGGATGTGGCAGAGTATCTGGGCACCGCAAACATCACCATTCAGAACCAGTACGGCTTCCAGTACATCAAGGACTTCATGGGCTACAACACCATTTTCCTGCTGTCCGACGGCGAGATCGCAAAGGGCAAGGTCATTGCCACCCCCGTGGACAACATCGTGATGTACTATGTCGACCCCTCCGACAGCGACTATGCCAAGGCTGGTCTGGTGTACACCACCGCAGGCGAGGCCAGCAACCTGATCGGTTTCCATACGCAGGGCAACTACACCACTGCCGTGTCCGAAAGCTTTGCTATCACCGGCGTGACCCTGTTTGCTGAGTATCTGGATGGTATCTCTGTCCAGACCATTACCCCGGGCGAGTGATCGCCCATTTTGAGGAGGTGACCCACGCATGACTGTGCCAGAACTGTGCTTGTACACGCGAAACTTCTTTGACCGGTACGATGACCCCGCATCCGGGAGATTTACCTTCAAGGCAGATACTGTCCCCGCCGGGGTATCCACCGGGCAGTATTTCCTTGTGCGCGGGTCTGCTTTCAATGACGGCGTGCACAAGGCGGGAGACGGAGACCTTACCCCGGAAACTTTCATCGGCACGGTGCAGCCAATGCGCGTCCCTCCTGATTTTGTGGCGCTTGCCCAAAAGATCACCGACTACGATGCAGCCACCCCCGGCGGCGGGCGCTATGTTTCCCAGTCCTTCAATGGCTGGAGCGGCAGCATGGCCACCGGAACGGACGGCCTGCCCGCAGACGGCTGCACACGCTACCGCCGGGAGATCAACCAATGGAGGAAACTGTAATGCCTGTAAACGATTTCACCAAATTTACCGTGATGGAGAATTTCACCAAGAAGTTCTGTTTCATGGTCAAAAAGCTGGTATCGGACGGCCTGTTTGGCTCTACCACCACATGGGAGGACGGCATGGAGTTCCTTGCCATCGAGCGCCACGACCAGACCATAGAAGCGCAGCAGGCAGAACAGCAGGGCACGGCATCCACCTACTCCCTCTATGTGGATAAGGGCATCAAGCTGTCCCCCTTCGACCACATCAAGCGTTTGGACGATAAGCAGATCTATGAGGTGACCACCGCGAGCAGCGACAAGGTTTCCCCCGACGAAAGCCAGATGAACCTTGCCGTTGTGCAGTGCAAAAAGGTGGTGCTTTCCTGATGGGCGAAGCAGAAGCCATTACCACGGCGCTGAACAGCTATTTTACGCTGTTCAGGATTCCGGTATACCCGGAGGATTTCGTGCCGCAGGGCGCTTCCCTGCCCTATATTACGGTGTTGCCGGTCATTCCCAAGGGATTTGACGAGAGCAGCACCTTCCATGCGCGGCTGTGGTATCCGGTGGACGGCGGCAAGCTGCCCATCATCCGCAAAACTGACGAGATGCGCGCTGCCCTTGGGGATGGGCTAACCATCGAGTGCGAGGGCGGCGCAATTCTTTTGTGCGCGGGCAGTCCGTGGGCGCAGTCTATGGACAATCCCCCGGAAAAATACCTGTGCACATACCTTACTTTTGACGTCACATCCTTTGTGGTGTGAGAAAGGATAACGCATGAACAAAATGTATCACGCCATTTCGGCAGATGCTTTCAAAAAGCTGCAGTTTCAGGCCGGTGCGCTGCTCAAGAAGTTCGACCCGGCGGGCACTACCCCCATTGCCGCAGATGATCTGATCTGTCTGACCTCCGGCGGCATCACCGTCAGCTGCAAGCCCAACACCGTGGACTTTGGCGATGGTCTGGACGAGGTGCCCGAGAACACTTGGCAGCTGAAGCACATCACCAGCTGGGATTGTGGCCTGTCCACTACCTGCATGACCGTGAGCGCCGACACGCTCAAGCTTTCCTTGGGCGCTGCGGACGTGGAAACCAACAAGATCACCGTGCGCGAGGACTACACGGAAGAGGACTTCCAGGATATCTGGTGGCACGGCAATCTGATCGGCGGCGGCTATGCTGCGGTCAAGCTTATGAAGGCCGTGAGCGACGGCGGTCTGGAACTAAAAACCACCAAGGACGACAAGGGTAACATCACCCTGAGCCTGAAGGGACACTACGACCTGACCGACACCAGCAAGGTGCCTATGGAGTTCTACGTCAAGGAGGCAGAGTAATGATCCTTACCATCAATCTTGACCCCGTGGAAGCCCTGCCCAAGCTGTATGACGCGGTGGACGGCATCACCCGCATGATCATGGACGCAAAGGACAACGTGGACAACCCGGAGACCAAAGCCGCCCGGGAGACCATCGTTTCCAACGCCATGAAGCTGCTGGGTGCAGAGCCTGCCGAAACCGCAGAGGGCAAGAAGAAGCTGACGCCGCGCGAGTTTGCGCTGGCTGCGCTGGACTTTATCAAGCCGCTGATGAAGCTTGACCCGCAGCGCACCATGAACGCCCTGCACCAGCTGTACACGCTGGAAAAGGGCGAGAAGGACACCCTGCCCAAGGCATTCACCGCACTTACCAAGTCCGTGATGCAGGAGGATATGCAGGATTTTTTGTCATCGCTGGCCGACTTGAACGGCCTGAGTTTTGGCACTACCTCTGCCGCGCCGACCTCCAGCATCTCCGCGCCTACGGAATAAAGTATTTCGTCTGGTTCGTCATCAGCGAGATGCGCGAACGCCACCGCACAAAGGCATACCAGCTGTATACGGCTGATATGCTTTTTCTTTGTGCTGTATCGCTGGGGCAGCAGGTGGAGCAGTCCTTCAGCGAGATCATGGCAGAATACGACAAGCCGCTATCCCAGCGCCGCCACGAGACCACGCTGGAAGAAGCGCAGGCGTGTTGGGAAAAGACGCTTGCAGACAGTAAAAAAGCCGCAGAGCAGAACGGAGGTGGTGAGACCTGAATATTTTTAATTTGATGGCCACTTTGGGGCTTGATACTTCCGAGTATGAGCAGGGCATCGAGCAGGCCAGAAAAGAGACGCAAAGCGCCGCAAACTCGCTGAACCGCAGCGCAAACACCGCCGGGAGCGGCGTTTCAGGCATGGCAAGCCAGTTTGCAGCAGCCAGCGCAAAAGCGACTGTCCTTGCAAATATGCTTACCTCGCTTGGGACAAAAGCGGTAGGCCTTGCAAAAGACTTTGTGGAAATGGGCATTTCATACAATGCCCAGATAGAAAAGTACACCACCGGCTTTACCAATATGCTTGGCAGCGCACAGGCCGCACAGGAAGCCATGCAGGCTATTCAGGAGGATGCAGCCCGCACGCCGTTTGACGTGGCATCCCTGACACAGGCAAACCAGCTGCTCATCAGCGCCGGTGAAAACGCGGGCTACTCCCGCAAGGTCATCATGGCACTGGGCGATGCTGTTTCTGCCACCGGCGGCGGCAACGCCGAACTGTCCCGCATGGCCGCAAACCTGCAGCAGATCGCCAACGTGGGCAAGGCGTCCGCTATCGACATCAAGCAGTTTGCCTATGCCGGTATCAATATCTATCAGGTTTTGGCCGACTACACCGGAAAATCGGTGCAGGAAGTCCAGAAGATGACCATCAGCTATGATTTGCTGTCGCAGGCCCTTATCGCGGCCAGCGAAGAGGGCGGACGATATTACAAACGCCATGGACACCCAAAGCCAGACCATGAACGGGCGCATATCCACCCTGAAGGATAACGTCAGCCAGCTTGCTGGGCTTATGACCGGAGACCTTTCCTCCGGCGTCGGCGTTGTGATAGGCCACATGAACGACATGGTTGTCGCAGCGCAAGAAGCCTACAAGGAGGACGGCTGGAAGGGTCTCGGCGAACGCGATTCTTGAGCTGGATAATCCCATCAGCGCCATCATCAGAAAGTTTGGGCAGGCTTGGCAGCGCGGCTGTCAGTGCACTGGACAAGGCAAGCTACTATCTGAACAAGGCACTTGGCAAAAATGCTTATTCTGGGTACGACAGCTACGAGGACTACAAAGAGGATCGGCAAAAGCAAAGCAACCGGGATCGGCTGCGGCAAAATGCGCTTTCCGGCAAAAGCGTAAGCAATAAAAGCTGGTCGGAACGCCAAGCAGAAGCAGCAGCCGCGAGCGGCGGCAGCTCCATCGTCACAAGCCCTTCCAGTTCTTCCGGTTCCTCCGGTAAGAAAACCGGCACAAAATCCAACACCGAGACCGTCATAGCGTCCGTGTCGCACACCGCCACCACCACCGCACAGAACGCGCTTGGCGCAGTGACTACAAGCGTTGAGACCCTGAATGAGAAGGTCAAGGACGCAGCGGGCAAAATCAAAGACCGCGTGACCGAGACCACCACTGAGACCGGAAAAGAGATGGTCAACGGCGTTGCTACCACCTATACGCTTGTGACCAAAAAAGTCACGGACGCAAACGGCAAGATAAGCACCACGACCAAGAAGGTCTACGCCGATATGTCCAAGACCCTGCTCGGCACCCTGACCACCATTGCAGAAAAGACCTTCAACGGCATCACCACCACCACGCAGCAGGCTGTGGAGACCTACGCCGGACGGAAGCCAGCACATCAAGACCACCGCCACCGAGACCGGCGAGACGCATTGTGGACGGCGTGCGGCAGACCTACACCAAGGTCATCAGCTACATTGACGGCGTGCAGGACAAGGTGACAGAGAACCGCGCAGGCCATCGACAAGAGCATCAAGGCGACCCAAAAGCGCATTGAAGAGAACCTGAGCAAGGCGCAGCAGCAGTTCAACAGCGGGATCTTCAAGCTTGGCAAGAATCTGTACACCGACCTCAAAAATCAGGACTGGGCAGCGCTTGGGCTGGATATCGTCAACATGATGTGGGGCGAGGTGTCACAGGAGCAGCGCGAAGTCCTGTCCGACTGGGCAAACAAGGCGCTGGAAGCCATCAACGAGGCTTATTCCGGCGGCGGTCTGAGCGAGGCGTTCAACGCTTTTAAGCAGATCATGTCCAACGGCATCAAAGCAGATGCAGACGGCGTTACAACGGACGTTAAGGGCTTGAGCAAAGTGTTTCAGGAGCTGGGCATCAACGTTTCCGACGTTGGCAGCAAAATCATGGGCGTGCTGAACACCATTGGCTCGTTTATGGGCAGCCTTGCCCTAAACGCGGGCACGGATATTGCAAACCTTGCCGCGAGCATGGGCAGCCTTGGCACCATCGCCGAGGGCGTAGGCGGACTGATTGCAAAGGTTGGCAGCCTGATTATCTCGAACCCGGAAGTTGCCGCGATCATCGCCATTGTGGCGGGCGTGGTGGCGCTGGGCGTTGCGCTGTTTGCAAAGTTCGGCAAGGGCAAGAGCAGCGGCACTACCAGCACGCAGAAAGCATACTCCTACAAGGACATTCAGGATGCCTACTGGTACGGTAACGAGCGTGCCTTTGCGGGCTACGATTACCGCACCGATCCCTACGTCATGAACCCGGACAACAACGCCATGCTGGCCTATCAAGCCAAAATGCAGGCGCAGATGGAGCGGCTCTACGGTGTGGTGGAGAAATATCTGCCGGAAGCCGGAAACAGCGTGATCGCGCTGGACGGTGAACAGGTGGGACGCATCATCACCCCCAGCGTGAACAACAATCTCGGCGATCTGGCAGTGCTGAGCGAACGAGGAAACTGATATGTACGAGATCTATGCATACCCCTACGGCAACCCGGATGCAAAGCTGTTGCTTTATCGTCCCAACGACCCGCAGGCGCTGGTGCTGTCTCCTAAACTGACCCGCGAGGTCAGCAAGGGCGGCAGCCTTATTTTTACTATGACGCGGGATCACGCACAGTACGATATGCTGCAAAAGCTGAGCACGGTGGTGCAGGTGCGGCGGGATGGCAAAGAAATCTGGCGCGGACGGGTGCTGAAGCACGAGGCCGATTTTTATAACCGGCGGGTAGTGTACTGCGAGGGCGCGCTGAGCTATTTCAACGATTCCTCCATCACCCCCTTCAACTACAAGGGGACGCTGCGCCAGTTTTTGCAGCACCTGATTGACGCACACAACGATCAGGTCAAAAGCAAGATGAAATGCTTCCAGCTTGGCACCGTGACGGCGGCGCTGGGCAACCTTGTGGTGCAGTTCGGCGATGCCGACCAATACGGCGTTGGCGAGGACTACGGCAAAGTGTGGGACATTCTGGACAAGCTGGTGCTCAAAGTGTTCGGCGGGTATTTTTATTGCAGCTTCGATTCCTCCACCGGCCTGAACGTACTGAACTATTGCGATCAGGCAGTGGAAGCCAAGCGGCAGACCGCCCAGAAAATCGAGTACGGACGCAATCTGCTCAACCTGAGCGAAACCACCGACGCCACCGACCTTTATACCCGCATCTACCCTATCGGCAACAAACACACGGTGGACACCTCCAAGTGGTACTACAAGCTTATGTGGTGGCGGGACCCCTCCAAGGATAAGCACGAGGAGCGCTGGGGCATCATGGAAACAGATGCCGCCACCATTGCGCAGTATCTGCCTGCATCGGGCTACTCCTACAACTTGGAAGAGGGCTGGATCCAGAACAATGCAGCCGTGCAGAAGTTCGGCATCATCACCCGCATTGTAGAGCTGGACACCGACAGCGCGAACGACACCTTTGCAGCCGGTGTGCAGGCATTGCAGCAGAACTACGCCATGAAGACCAGCTACGTCATCCGAGCGGTGGACCTCGTAGACGCAGGCTACGATACAGACCGGCTGGATTTTTCCATGTACTCCCACATTGTCAGCGCACCGCACAGTGTGGATGCCGTGATGCTCTGCACCAAGCTGGTAGAGCCGCTGGAAAAACCCGCGCAGAAGGAGTTCACCTTTGGCATGACCCGCCGCACCCTGACCGACAGGCAGGTAGCCAACATGGGCACGACAAACCTGCTGATGGAAAGCGCCTACACCTCCGAAAAATACCATCAGGATATGCTGAAACGGCTGTTTGCATACCAAACCAGCACCGACAGCAAGCTGGCAGATATCTCCAAAGGGCTGACGGATGCCGTTATTAAAATGGGCGACCTGCAAGACCAGATAGACGATAACATTACCAGCTGGTTCTTTCCGGGCGTGCCCACAGCTGAAAACGAGCCTGCCGCAAGCTGGACGACCGACACCGCCAAAAAGCAGCACATCGGCGATCTGTATTACGACAAGCTCACCGGTCTGGGCTACCGCTGGGTGCTGGATGGAAGCACCTACAGCTGGGTGGTCATCCGGGATACAGGCGTTGCCAAGGCTCTGGCAGATGCCGCGGCTGCGAAGGCCACTGCGGACGGCAAGGTGCGATGCTTTGGCGCAACACCCACCCCGCCCTATGATGTAGGCGACATCTGGATGCAGGGGTCTACAGGCGACATTATGCGGTGCCGGACCTTCAGGTATGCGGGCGAATCCTTTGCTGCCGCCGACTGGGTAAAGGCTTCAAAGTATACGGACGACACGTTGGCAAAAACCGTAGAGGGCAATCTGGCAGACGCCACCAAGAAGATCTCCAGTCTGCAAACGCAGATGGACGGCAAGGTGGAGACGTGGTATTACAACGGCGAACCGACCACTTCGAATGCACCTGCCAGCAGCTGGAAGGATTACGCCACCCGGGAGCAGCACATTGGTGATTTGTATTACAACCTGTCCAATGGCCGCTGTTATCACTGGACACAAAACGGCAGCGGTTGGCGTTGGGAGCTGATCCGTGATTCGGATATTCAGGAAGCTCTGACTGCCGCTGCCAGAGCGCAGTCGTCGGCAGACGGAAAAGTCCGATGCTTCACAAACACTCCGTATCCGCCTTACGACGTGGGCGATCTGTGGGTGCAGGGGTCTACAGGCGACATTATGCGGTGCCAGACCGCCCGCCAGTTCGGCAGCTATCAGGCTGCTGACTGGGTGAAAGCGTCTAAGTATACCGATGACACCGCCGCAAATCAGGCAAAGCAAGATGCAGCCGAAGCTGCCAAAACCGCTACAAATTTTCTGGAATATACGCCGCAGAACGGCCTCATCGTCAGGCATGATTCTCTGCCCGGCAAACGAGTACAGATCCTGAACGATGGCATCCGGGTCATGGATGGCAGCAGCATGGTCAATATCCAGTCCAACGCCATCTCCATTACGGACGGCATGGGCAGCTGCTCTATCCGCAGCGGTGGCATTATCTTCAACGGCATTCGCAACAGTAAGATTTTTGAATGGCCTTATGAAACGGATTCTTATGGCAACCGAATAGGAGAATTTACTGCACAAACAACAACAATCGACCTTTCTTCCTACTCGTCTGTAATGCTGGTCTATGACACGCATAAAAAAGGAACATGGCTTGCAGATGGCGGCAGTGCTGGTAGACTTACCGTTATTCTTCCCGTAAACGGGCAAACATACTCTTATGCTTATCCGTGGAATACGGTACACTGGCGAGAGGTAACAGTATCATATAATGGCATCACTTTTGGAAGCGGAAACGAGAGAACGTCCGACTATAAAAATAACATTATAACTGGCGTGATACATTTGGAAGTTCCTATTGCTGATGGTGTTACAAAAAACGATGAGGTTTGCCGTCCGTTGGAACTATACGGTTTTATGTAAGGAGAACTATGAAACACTTTAAATTCAAGTGTAAGGTCTGCTCTGATGGTCGATTGTATGGCGGCGGGTGGTGCCACGAAAGCGTTATTCCAAACCCGTTGCCGCCGGATGAGATTCTTCTGGATGATCTGTCCGGTATCACGCAGGGGTTCTACACAGATTATCTCTGGGACGGCGAAAAACTGATCTATCGTCCGCCTGAACCATCTGCTGAATCTGCCCCGGCAGTACAGACTTCCGATGACGGAACCGAGGTGACCTACACATGAGAGACTATGCCGCACTGGAAGCGCTCGCCGCCAAAAACCCCCGCATGAACGATATGCGCATCACAACGCCGACCAAGACGTTCTCCATGCGGTCGGACTTTGGGCTGTGGCTCAAGCGCGGCTCTCCACAGATCGGCAAACCGGAAACCGATTCTATGCTTGTTGAGGTGCCCGGCGCAGATTTTCTGCTGGATCTGACTCGCGCCGTAGATGGCAGCGTACACCACAAAAAGCGGAAGATCACCGTGGAGTTTGTGTGCGACCGCCCAAAAGCGCAGTGGGGGCATATCCGTGCACAGTTGGAAGCCGTGCTACAGGGGCAGTGGCTGCGTTTCTACTTTACCCGGGACAACGAGGTCTGGGCTGGGCAGCTGGACGTAGAGATGACCCCCGGCGAGTACAAGGCTTCCGTGAAAATCACCGCAACCTGTGACCCGTGGCCAAAGGATCACGTCCCTGAAAAGCCAGACCCGCCGCAACCAGACCCGCCGACAGACACAGCTTCTGCCGTGCTGGGAAAGGCGATCCTTGGAAAAATGATTTTAGGAAGGAGATAAGATGAGCTATACAAAACAGAACTTTACGGACGGTCAGACCCTTACCGCTGCCCAGCTGAACCACATGGAGGATGGCATTGCGACATCCAATGCAAACACGTCCCATACCCTGCCTGCCGCCACTGCCAGCACGCTGGGCGGCGTGAAGGTGGGCAGCGGTCTGACCGTGACGAAGGACGGCACACTGAGCGTGACCGGCGTCAACGGGTTCAGCATCAAGGCACAAACGACCGACCCCGGTACAGGCAGCGCCCTTTCCACCGGCACCGTCCTGCTGGTGTATAAATAAGGAGGTGGTGAGCGCATGAGTGTATATCTCGGTATCGGGAACACAGCGCACGAAGTGTCCAATCTCTATGCGGGCATTGATGGACATGCCAGACAAGTGCAGAAGATGTATGTCAGCGTAAATGGGCAAGCTCGGCTCGTCTACCAGAGCCAGAGCGGCACGCCTAGCGGCACGCCTATTGGAAATCTGGCCGTAGGCAGCACCGTCAAAATCTCTGTGGGCGGTTCCGTCACGGATTTTCATCGTGGTGCATCAGGGTCTGCCGGACAGTATGTATGATGCAAGCTGCAACGGCACATGGCTGCTGATGCAGGACTATTTATAGAAAACCGTGCATGGCATAGCTCGAACACGAATGACTACGCCAACAGCACCATCCACTCTTACCTGAACAGCACGTTCCTGAATCTGTTCGAGTCGAACATCAAGAGTGCCATCAAGCAGGTAAAGATTCCGTACCGCAAAGGTAGCGGCTCGTCCACGACTATCACCAGCGGCTCGGATGGTCTGTCT
>CYGL01000558.1_pt1 | contig 13930 bp, 20 predicted proteins | sample 485531 | NCBI WGS metagenome assembly CYGL01 (sample SAMEA3497897, study PRJEB9818) | human gut metagenome | reverse complement strand
TTGGGTTGGAGATTGGACTTCTGAAGATAAAACTAATGTATCTAAGGTTGTAGATGAACGAACGGAGAGACCTAAAAATTAACATATCATGGTGGTAGCAAAAAATATACTATATTATTTAGCTATTCTAACTAACAATAATACTACAACGTGGTAGCGGGTATTATGTAAGAATAAAACTACGTAGGAAGAAAAAACTCCCGCTTGAATTCAAACATGGCTATTATTTTTCTCCGATAATCCAGCTAGTTGGTTTATACATACCAATATGTTTAACGCAAATTAATTTATATAACAGAATGCGTTGGTGATATTGATAGTTCTTTTAGGCAACAAATACACCGGATAGGGAAAAGGCGGAATTGATCGTTGGGAGATTTAAATCAATTGACGTAATTTTACGAAAGATTAAATTAGCTGTCTAGAAACAAATCCAAGATTCTTTGAAATTTCTGAATTATTTGACAGAAAATAAGAAAAGAAGGAAAAAGGTTAATCAAAGAAAGAAGTGCTAGCATTTAGAGATATATTATTATAGGGTAGAGATTATATTAGGGATAATAATTTGGACTCTGCTCACCTAATATATTAGTCCGAAAAAATAAACGATATTATACATATTAGAAAATTTTTACGCGACTTTAATAATGACGATGGTATTAAAAAGCTTCAATCTGGAATTGTTCCCGATTTCTTAAAAAACGAAGTTTTAGCAATACAAAAACAAAGAGAAAAATAAGATAGAAAAAACGGACTTGCCAGAAATCTCAAATTACGAATACGCGTATTTTTTATGCTGATGACATACAGATAAAGTATGATGGAGATTCTGTGAAACTATATAATCAACACAATGGTGAACTTGACTTTAAAACGGCATCTTTTGACGATATAAAAGAGTGGTTAAGAAGAATTAGAAAACACTGCAAAGGAGGACAAATAATGAAAGAAATATGTACCTAATTTACATAATAAACAAGTAGACCAAAGAATTTGGTGAAACTTAAAAATCTCTTCGGAGAATAGGCTGCTCATTTACTCTGGAGCAGAAATAATGGTTATAGTATAGATAAGGCGCCAAATGGCGCCGACTCTATACTAGTTTCAAAAACTACTAGATCGAACAAAAAGCAGACAGTAGGCTTTAATAAAATTGCTAAATATATACCTATGAGTTGGCTTGAATCTAGACACGACGAAAGCGTTGCTCCATTCTCAGATTATATTAGAGAATAGCTTTAGGCTCCTGAAATAGATCACGATCTTCTAGCTTAGAATAATTATATGGATAGCGATTTGATTAGTAGGGCAACTTTTAAAGACTACTATTACGCTTGGAATGCGCAGTATTCACCTGCTGTAATAATTAGTAAAGATTCGTACGAAAACGATGCTTTATATGTATCCGTGCGAAACGATGGAGCTATATATAGCGATCCAACCTCTTATACTTTATATAAAAAGGTAGGAGATGTTATGATAAATGGATCAAAGCGTGCCATGTATGCATTGTTACCTAAAAGAGGATGGTCAGATAGAGATGGTCTTAATATATATGAGGCTGGCGATATTAATCTTAATGTCAACGGAATTCCTATGAGTCAAGATGTAATAGAAGGACAATTGAATAAATTGATGCAATACCTTGATTAGATGAAACCTAATATTACAGACGAATAGAGAAATAATTGGATGACATGGTTTAATTAGATGTACTACAATCCAAGTGCAGAATATCCAACAATATCTCAAGCTGTAGAACAATAGCAGGCTAACGAAGTTGTACATAAAGTAAATCTTGATGGCAAGGGCCCTTCTGGACAGACTGTTTATATAAGCAAACAGTTATTCTATAAAGGCTAGCCACAACAACACCCAAATGTTTAGTATATATTTACAGATAATGCTCAAGCATACGCTAAAGCGCAAGGTATATCAATGCGTGGTTTTGATAATCAAAACCCAATATTAAATGTAAGCTCTGGTTCTACAGGAACAAATTAGGCTTGTATTAGAACCGACTAGAATGGCAATATATCTCCTAATGCATTTGGTCTTGTTGTAAAAGCTTATTAGTAGGATGCATCTGGAAGATGGCTTGCTAAAGATGGGTGTTTCCATGATAATCAAGGTGATATAATGTCGTTCAAATCATGGGTTAACCATATGTTTTCAAGAATAGATAAAAACAAGCCTATAGTATTCCCTGCTTCAATAGCGCTAGGAAAGGCTGCGCTTCCTAAAGAGGCTGCAGAATGGCTTAGTTTGCAATTACTGTCTAGATTCAACATAAAGTCTACAGTACAAGAAAACACAAGGTCTGGTTATTCTGGCTACGGATTATCTATAGAGGGTGTAGTTGATAATGATTATGCAAACACATTAATTAAGGAAGAACAACAGAAGTAGGCTTTAGCATAGCTTAATCTTACTAAGGAAGATATAGAAGAAGCTGAAAGAATTAGAAAACACTGCAAAGGAGGCAAATAATGAAAGAAATATGTCCTAATTTACATAATAAACAAGTAGCCAAAGAATTTGGTGAACTTAAAAATCTCTTCGGAGAATAGGCTGCTCATTTACTCTGGAGCAGAAATAATGGTTATAGTATAGATAAGGCGCCAAATGGCGCCGACTCTATACTGTTTCAAAAACTACTAGATCGAACAAAAAGCAGACAGTAGGCTTTAATAGAAAAAGCTAAGACGTATTCTAATGGTTTTTTAAATTGGTTTGGAGATTGGACTTCTGAAGATAAAACTAATGTATCTAAGGTTGTAGATGACAACGGAGAGCCAAAATTAACATATCATGGTGGTGCAAAAAATATACATATATTTTAGCATTCTACTAACAATAATACTACAACTGGTAGCGGGTATTATGTAGATAAAACTACTGGAGAAAAAATCCCGCTTGATTCAAACATGGCTATATTTTTCTCCGATAATCCAGCAGTTGGTTTATCATACCAATATGTTTACGCAAATAATTTATATAACAGAATGCTTGGTGATATTGATAGTCTTTTAGGCACAAATACACCGGATGGAAAAGGCGGAATTGATCTTGGGAGATTTAAATCAATTGACGAATTTTACGAAAGATTAAATTAGCTGTCTGAAACAAATCCAAGATTCTTGAAATTTCTTGAATTATTGCAGAAAATAAGAAAAGAAGGAAAAAGGTTATCAAAGAAAGAAGTGCTAGCATTTAGAGATATATTATTATAGGGTAGAGATTATATTAGGGATAATAATTTGGACTCTGCTCACCTAATATATTAGTCCGAAAAAATAAACGATATTATACATATTAGAAAATTTTTACGCGACTTTAATAATGACGATGGTATTAAAAAGCTTCACCTCCAGGAAGATTATCTACTATTTCGTATGTAATCCCTGTATTTTTATCGTTAAAATACCTATTTACAGCAGCCATTACAAGCTTTAAAGCTGTACTTGATACACCACTTCTATGAGACTTTAAATACTGCTATAATATAGATATATTCCCTTTACTAGGAATGTTAGATAATCTAGTTGCAGCACCCATATTTAATCCACCTTGCTGAGATAAATATATATCGTCATCATATTGGCTAAACGCACCAGAATTTCCTATAGCTGATTTTACCTAATTTGGATTAAATACTCCATAATTGTTAGCCAAATATGGATCGTACAAGTTTTGATATTCAACACCATCATATCCATCTGTTATTGCTTTATTAACTTGTCTTGCGGCAATGTATCCAAAAGTATATTTTTTACTCTCTTTGTACCCCTACCCCTATGATGTTCCTTCATAATCGTGAGATAGTGGATTTTTGATGTTTAAATAGACTGGATATAACTGTGTTTTTGACTAGTATTTTTTATACGAATCCTAGCTTACTATATCTTTAGCTTGATACTTTATTGTGTCACTAATTCTTCTTAACCACTCTTTTATATCGTCAAAAGATGCCGTTTTAAAGTCAAGTTCACCATTGTGTTGATTATATAGTTTCATAGAATAACCGAGTTGTTCCAAGGTTTGTAACAAAGACTAACAAAAAACAACTTAATAAAGGATCTAATAGACAGCGTAGAGAGGACCAGATTTGGTCTACTATACAAGATCTAAAAATCGCAAAGAAAAGAAAGAGGCTTCAAGAGTTGCTATACAATCTGCATTTAAAAACTATTGGTGTGTTTGGTAGAGCCGACGTAGATGGTAGTATACTACAAGCTCGTAGAGATACCATTCTTGGATTCTTGCAAGAATAGGAGAAAAATGGATTTGAAAATATATCAGCTGAATAGATATATGATATGAAGTCTAATATTATAGACTTTTATAACGATTTATCAAAAACGTTAGTCTGATAATCAAAAGTATCTTGATAATAGAGATTAGGCTGACGTTGACACTCTTAACGCGACTATAAGATAGATTAATCAGCTTTGGAAAGACGCCGCATAGGTTGTTGCAGATAAGATTGTTGATGATAATGTTGACAAATATATAAATGAGTCAGAAGAGAAAAAGAATAACATAAAAACAGTAGCAAAGGATTGGCTTCATAAAAACGATATGTATGGTGACGAATCCAAACTTACATTATTCTTTAATTATTCTAGACAGAATAGTCCTATTATTCGCCAAGCGTTTTAGATGATTCAAGACGCAGAGTAGTAGACTAGAAAAGAGTCTATTCCAGTTATGCAGTAGATTGCTAAAGCGTTTAATGAGGCAAATTCTATTATAGATGACCTTACTCCAGGAAACTGGCAAACAATGTTAATGGAGAGATATACTGACGGTCCTAAGAATGGTGAGTTTACTGGTTTATTTAGGTCTGCTGTTAATAGAGGATAGTTTAAGCAAGATTAGGAAAATTTCAAAGAAAAGCTTAACTAGGAGTGGTAGGACAAATATGGTTATTTCTATTACAGGGACCCAATTACTGGAGAAACTCTAAGAAGCGATACCGAGTCATCTGTTGAAGAAGAGCAATGGGTTGGAGATAAGGAACCAAATTATGTAACATATCAGAAAAAGTACGAAGAGTGGTTGTGTGATCATGCTCATAGAAGATACTCTAAGACTTACTTTATGGAGCGTCTTAGTAAGCCATATGATCAAACAACTAAAACTGGTCATGGGTTATCTCCAAGAACACTTTCTAGACAGCAGTATATACAGGATTAGCTCAATTATCTTTTGTAGAAATGTTCAGACAAAGAAACTGGTCTATCTTACCCAGAAAAGCTTAATCCGCAAGATTATTAGAAATTATAGATGTGGAAAGATGCTTTGCAAGATTTGGGAAACCCATTCGATTATGAAGGCAATCTTAAAGAAGGAGAAGAATTGTAGACTGCGCTTGAAATTCAATCTTGGAATAACTGGCTTGCAAAACAGACAGATTATTCTACAGATTTTGAATAGTTTGATAAAGAATACCAAATAATTGTAGATTAGATTAATAGTGGAGAAAGACAACATAGGACCTTATAGGTTATCGACGCAAATTCAGAGTACGGAATAAATCCAGAATATCTAGAGTATATCTTGGTTAACAACAAATACTGCCAAAGAGAGTTTGCAGAGAATGTTTTAGTAATTCTAATGAAAAACTACATTAAGACAAAGAATGGTTTGTTAAGGTATTTAGTAACGTTATATTTTCAACTACTACAAGAATGGTTCGTTTAACAGTTACCTGTATATGTGGTTTATTCTAAGAGCTGCTGACGTTAAAACAACGAGGAGAACAATGCTACCGGTATAGATCCAGAAGAGTTTAGAAAAGCGTTTGATATCAGATATGTTCCTTATACAGATCCATCTGGTATGTATTTAGCAAAAGATGGTGTAACAAAATTTAACCCGAGCAATAATTCAAATGGCGTACAGCCAATGTCTTGGTTTGAATACATTCTTAAACAATATACAGACGCTGCATTAGATGGGAGAATGCCAAGGTATGTATCACTTGATGGTAAAATTGCAATAGATTTTAACACCCTTGGCGAATAATAGGACTATTCTGTCTAGAATAATTAAAGAATAATGTAAGTTTGGATTCGTCACCATACATATCGTTTTTATGAAGCCAATCCTTTGCTACTGTTTTTATGTTATTCTTTTTCTCTTCTGACTCATTTATATATTTGTCAACATTATCATCAACAATCTTATCTGCAACAACCTATGCGGCGTCTTTCCAAAGCTGATTAATCTATCTTATAGTCGCGTTAAGAGTGTCAACGTCAGCCTAATCTCTATTATCAAGATACTTTTGATTATCAGACAACGTTTTTGATAAATCGTTATAAAAGTCTATAATATTAGACTTCATATCATATATCTATTCAGCTGATATATATTCAAAAGGGCGTTTTACAACAAAGAAAGGGTCTTCTGATTCTTCTATATTCGACGATAAGTTCTACGAAGGCGATAGAAGCGGTTTGCAGCCGGATTTTGATAAGTATGGAGACAAAGAGTTTGTTAAGTTCATCTAGAAAGGAGATGCTAGAGCATAGTACTATAACCTACTTGTACAAACGATGGAATAGCAATGGGATAAGCTTGGACTTGATCCATCATATAACAGATTCAAGCTTCCGTAGATGGAGGGAACTTCTGACATGAAGAGATCTAGAGCTTTGGGTAGCCCTAAAAAGTTCATTAAGAATAAACTTCAAAATGCAACTGGAGCTACATCTGATGATACAAATATGAGGGACGAAGGTGATTTCGTACAGCGTAATGGTAAATGGGTTCTCAAAACCGCCCCAACACGTTTTATAAACGAAATGGAAGATCCTTCTATGATTAGCTCTGATTTAGCTTACACTGTTGGCATGTTTGTAAATATGGCTAACAACTTTGTAAATAAATCTAAAGTACAAGCCAAACTTGAGACATTGGGATATAACTTGTCTGACGAAGTTAGAGATGATGAGCATTAGGGTACTGGTTTAAGATAGTAGGAGCGGTATTCTAAAATGCTAAAGCAATTATTCTACGAATCTAGAGAAACTAACGATAATCCAGGAGAAAAGCCTTCAAAGAAAGCTATAGCTGCAGCAAAGGCTGTAAATAAAACTAGGGGTATAGCTGCGTATCTTATGCTTGCTGCTAACATTCCATCAATGTTTGTTGGTGTATGGGATTCTTTTACATAGATGCCTGCTCAAGCTGCTAGAAATGATCAGTTTGGTTTTAGAGATCTTATAAAAGCTTATATACACACAGGATTTGATCTTATGAAAGCTTTTGCTAACATTGGCAATCCTATAGCTAATTGTAAAGCCGTAGCCATGATGTAGAAAGATGGTCTTGTTAGAACAAATGATGAAACATTTAAAGATGTTTACAGAAATAGAATAACAAAAGCTTTAAAACAATCTGCTACAGGTGGCTATACAATGGGAGATTATATGATGAACATGCTCGCGCAAAGAGCAACATATAACGCTAAAAAGTATTTCCCTGGAAATCAATGGGTAAAAGAAGGATTTTATACAAAGGCAGAGTTTGATAGGCTTATGCAAGATAGCGGCATTGGTTAGAGAAGTATAAATTTCACTTGGAAAAATGCTCATGGAGAATCTTTGTGGGATGCATATTATTTCGATCACGGAATAGCTAAATTAAAACCATAGTACGATGGCGTGATAATTTACGATAGTAAAATATCTGCTACTATACAATAGACAATGGCGTTGCTTAATGGTAACTCGCCAAAGAATGATCAATCAGCTGTTAGTAACAATGTCTTGCACAAATTCTTCTTTTTAATGCGTAACTTCTTTATACGTAGAGCAGAGCATTGGTTTGCAGGATATACATCAGACAACGTTATAAGAGAGATTGAATAGGTAAAAGAAACTGCATAGAGAGGTGGTACTACGACTATTAAGACTAAAACCATCCGCAAACCTCTAACAAATGAGTAGAAGGCATAGAGATGCATGTATGACTATAGTACTGGTGAAGCTAACCCTGCAGTACTCGTAAATCTTATGAGGGGAGCACACACACAGCTTAAATGGTTTAACCAATATATGTTTAATCGTCAAGCTACTATTACAGATCCAGTTAAGTTTAATAAAAACGAAGTAAAGTCTCTCAAAGAGTTTTTGACCTGGGGGCTTTGTCTTGCATTGCTTTCTGTAGGATGGATGACATTTCATAGATATGTACAGGAAGATACAAAGGATCTTAAACCTAAGACTTACGAAGATTCTTTACCTACAATAAAGAATTTTATAGATCAGAAAGTTTATCTCAGACTTATAGACCAGTGTATGTTTAGAACTATTGACTCGCAATTCTAGCTGTATAATGTCTACCAGTTTGTAGATATGGTTAAATCTGCTACAACCGTAACATCTGCTGTAGAAAAGTTCACGGAGATACCTACAGCTATTGCTGATGCTGCTGGATTAACAGGAAATAACCCGACTGACATTATTTCGTCTGACTCGAAGTATAAATACTTCCCACGTTGGCAAAGATCTTTAATGACAGCCTCTGGGGTCCTCAACAACATACAAACATGGGGCTCTAGTAGAGGTAACGATAAGGTTGGTAGATGGTATTTCGATAATACCGTAACAGGAACCGTGTTTAAGATGGGCGGCTACACATGGAAAGAAGGAGAACAGGATAACGAGAATAACGGACTAGTTCCGCCTCCACCACCTCCTGCTCCAGTTGCGCCACCACCTCCACCAATGCCTTGATTTTAAACGCGTACTAAGACATTTCACATAAACTACATAAACAAAAATAGGGGAGCAATACCGATTTGGTACTGTTCCCCTTTTTGTTATATAAAACTTTCTAAAAAGAATGGGGCCTCATCTGCTAACGGCATAGCGTAATCCGTTTCTACAGACAAGGTGTTATTACTCAACAATAATCTTCCTATATCTGAAGTTAAACCCCAAAACTGCAAAATTTGAGTTCGTTCTTCAAGCGTTGGAGAGATTACCCCATCTTTCATTTTATATGTTGAAGGTGTCATACTGAACTTATATACCATGTATGGTACATTATTACATCGTTTGGTATATACACCTTTTATATTAGATGATTTTGTCAAAACGTACTTGCTCTATCTATAGATAAAGCATTTCGTACATCGTCATTAACGACGAAGTAGATACTACGATAATCTCCTGGCTTGTCAGGATCTTCCGTATAGACGTCTATAAACCCTCGATTCTACAGAGAAATACATCTAGTTTTAAATTTACTTTTCTTATCAAAGGCATTACTACCTTTGCAAATTTACTCATAGGTCTAAAGTTTCACTACCGTCTCCTACATAGTAAGTGCGACTATGGTCATAATTCCCTGTAGAAATATGCCACAACCAATCATGCATAAAGTTTTCTATTACAACTCCTCTAGAGCTAACCTGTAATGACGTTAATTTAAACACTCTTATTTCATTGTTGCCTGTTGTATCAATAGCCACAATATAGGATTCAAAACTCCATTTGCTTATCTCAACTTCACTTAGATTTAAGACGTTTCTCATATACCAATATACAGCTTCATAATAAAAGCATAATTGTCTACAGTAATCAAATTCTTTCATACTGTCTTCAAAATGCCACAGTTTAGCTGTAGTTTTGATATCCATAATCGTACATACTTCTGTATCAAAGTTAAATGTACAACTATCAAGTAACGACTTACATCCAATAGGTATTAATGCTCCATGATTTAATTCATCTTCGGAATAGTAATCCCAATTTATCTGGAATTCGTGATACACATGTACACTACCATGATCTCCAGCTCTACGAATCAATTGCCTCGCTAGTTTATGAGCTCCAATATTATGTTGGATACTCATAAGTTGATCTAAGTCATACTGTGATATAAGTATCTTCTTAGATTTAATAGCTTCGATGTAATCCTTATACTCTACGCTCATTTTAAGCGCTTCTGTTAGGATTTTATCTTCACTCTTACCTAACTATACTATAAGACTTACGATAAGCCTCTGAGAGCTGTTTACTTAGCTCTATTTCGTACGGTATTTATTAAGTTTTACTACAGAACTTTTGTTGCTTGTGCACTTTTGGTCTTCTCACCTGTAAACAACACGTAGTCATCCCACGAATTGTTCTGGTTGAAGTAAGAACTCATGCATCATTGTTCCTTTTACCGTTAATTGCGGGAGGATCCAACCCCTTTCCTTTTACCATCTAGCATTCTACGAAGATAGGCTGGCCCTTTATTTAAGAACCAACCTATTGCAGAATTACTAATTCGAGTATTATCCTCATAGTAAGGTATTTCATACTCTGGTATCTTGTACTCTGGTATATCCATAATTAACAACAACAATCACAACAATCATCGTATGGTTCTGAACGCTTTTTGTCTATATGTTTGATAAATCCAGAATTACGTTTAACTGGCTTAATCTTTCCATTCTTTGGAGTAAGATTCATATCTTCAAACAATTCCTCAAATGTTGTTTTTGGATAATTATTTACTTCATTAACAAAAGAAGCAATATTATCGAAACTACATATTTCAAAATTATCTTTAATAAAATCTGTCAAAGACTCAACTTCTTTCTTATCGTTTAGCTTATCACTTAATACTTCCATAATAAAAGATGGAGACATTTCGTTAAATTTTCGCCAATAACGAATTCGAGAACAACGGTCAATAAGGTATTCAGAGATATATTCTTCATTATTGCATGTGAACAATATCATGTGCTTACCTTTTGTATCTGCTCCATCAAGAATTTGAAGCAGTGCAGAATCGTCGTAATCTTCAAGAAGCTTATCAAGCTCGTCAAACATAAAACATATGTTAGTATCGCCTAACAGTTCTACAAGCACTTTAAGTGCCCATGGACGGATACTTTTATCAATGTTAATTATAGGGAGATTACTCTCATTGGCTATACTTTTAGCCATTATTGTTTTACCAGATCCTTTAAGTCCAGAAAGCATTACACCTGTAAATCCATTTTCAGACAGCTTGTAACTATTGAGAACTTTCTCAATGAATCGCTTATCTCGACTTGTACAATATACCTTAGACGGCATTGAAAACGGAGTAGTCTCTTCAAGAGATACAACCCTTGTATATGAGTCTACTTTTATATTGTAAACCATACCAGGTGTTAAATCACATTCAAGACCATCTGTATTGAACTTAAAACTTACATTTTTACCTACTTTCAAAAATTTCTTATCCATAATGTTGACGTTTAGTGCTAATGTTCGGATTTAATTTCTTCTATCATCTCGTCTACTTGTTTATGATTGCGGACGAGATAACATTTCATTTTACTTCTATGTCGTTTAAGATAATACTTAAACAATTTCCATCGAAGAGGGAATGAATCTCCCATAAGACCTTTGCATTCTACAACAAACCCCTTTCCTACGAAGTCTGGTAGATATGTAATTGGTCTTATTTTTTCTCCAAGGAACTCGAATTTTGGTAATAAGGTAAAATGCTTTGGCTCATACTTAACTGGTATTCCAGCTTTCATAAAAGCTTCATAAGTATAGCATTCGAGCTTGCTCCTAAAATGGAGACCATACTTATCGACCTTAGTCGCATTTTTAACCCTACTTTTAGATTTACCTATCATAGCAGAACTCTTTTCCTCGTATTTTTGATACGTAAGTTCCGCTAAAATATACAATTTCTCCATCAGCAACTTTTGTGTCGTCGCTTTGATGGACACATGCACAAATGTCACCTTTATGCTGCGTACTATCCCAAATTGTCATTTTAAGGCCATTTGGAAGATGTATCCTTAGAAAACTATTCTTAGCTAAAGATATTCGCTTAGAAAGCTTCTTAGACACATATTTATGCACTATTGGTGACATTATTGCACCAGCAAACACTCCTATCAAGCAGGATGCTAAAATCATTTCAATCATATTTTTTTAGCGTTTTATTTAACCACTCTTTCATAGTTGTAAACCCATTTAATTTTACGGCGTCTGAAAGATCTTTTGCTTTAAACTTTTTGTTGATGAAAAAGGCATCTAGCTTGTATTGCTTACTATATTCTCTAGCTTTATGCATTCCAGTTTGATCTCTATCGTATAGTATTACGATATGCTTCCACTTAGAACGCAACGACTTTAGAATATCTTCAGGTATAAATGTAGTTTCACTGGATGCCGCTATAGCATTGTAACCCATTTCGTAACAACACATTACGTCTTTTAAAGACTTTGTTATTATGAGTATGTCGCCTCCTTCTTTAGGCAATTCGGCTAATCCCTGTACGTGCCTATTTGTCAGATTGGTACGCCATTTAGTAAACTTAGAAGCAAGTGGACGATAAATTTTGAACTTATCATACACTTTATATGCATACATAGGACTAGTTTCTTTGTAGGTGCCTTTGACGACGCTATTACAAAGAAAGTATTTAATACTAAATACATTATACAATTTTAGCGTATCTATATGTATTCCAAATTGCTTCCAGTAATTTTTATCTACATTCGTAAACGGTTGACGCACTATTCCGATATCGGTTTCTCCTTTCGGTTTACTGTACGTATTTGTCCTAACCGTTAAATTAGGATTTATTCTGCGTACAATACGCAATAATTCTCGTTCAAGTTCATCTCTCGTTGTTATACCTTTAATTTTTTTTAGGAACTTTAGAGCATTTCCGCAATCTCCCGTTCCAAGGTCTTTCCATAGCAGTCCTCCGGTACTCGCTTGGAATATTCCAAACGACGGGTTTTTGTCTCCAGACCTTAATGGACTATTCATAAGCCTTCCGACTTTAAATTGCCCAATACAATACGTATAGATGTCTAAATCAGTCAACTTATCTAAGATATCTCGTAGAGACATCGTTATTGCTGTTCTAGTACTATACATAACTTATAAGTTAGTGGATTGTAGTGGACTCGAACCACTATTATAAGGCGCCTTGTTTTGTGAATATTCCCTTATTATTCTACCATTGAATTAACAACCCTAAAAAACGAGCAGTTTAATGACGTGCTCAGGTCTACGTTGACGGACGTAGAATAGTTTACGGACATATTCAGGTCGGACTTTAGGTTATTCAAACCCGCACTTAGGTAGCGTACACCATGAGATTTGGAAACAGCTGAAAAGCTGCTTAATCTACCTTCACAGGCAAATAGCCCTATATATACACGCTTGTATATATAAAACTGTGGCTCTGTGAGGAATCGAACCTCACTGGACTATAATATACTAGTAAAAATGCCTACACAACGTTATAAAATAGTTTTTTGTCCATGCAAATGTTTCACAACATTACCAGCGAGCCTTATTGGAGGCATTTCACCTCCATAGGGTAACTGAATTACCTAGCTCCACCAACACCTATTAATGGCAGTATTACCTCCCTAGGCGTAAATACTTGTTGTATAGTTTGACACTCCTGCTATATAGTTGATAATAATCAGCTACCGGATTTCATACAATCAAGCAATATCTTTTGTTCTTTTAATGTGCAGCCTTCTGTATTAAAATGGAAGACCTGAAGCACCAGAACCTTCATTCACAGAGTCCGGAGTAACGGCTGGTGGTACGTTAAGCGGATCGTCGTTTTCTTTATCGGCAACGACCGGTTTCTCCATAAGATCATTCTTAAAGAGCTTTATCTGTGAATCTGTTATAGACATATCTTCAACGAAGATTCCATACTGACTTACACGAGTATATCCCTTCTTGTCATAAGAGACTTTCAAGCGTAACTTTTTCTTTGTTAGCTATCATTGGATCAAGCATTTGCTTAACCCATTAATCATGTCTACAAAGTATTCAACTCTGCATCTGGCGAGATGGATAATAACAGTCATAATCTGGCAAATGCGACCAAACTGGTGTTGTTCACGCTTTTGTAATCTCATCTGTCTTATCTACATATCTT
>CYGL01000557.1_pt1 | contig 13934 bp, 13 predicted proteins | sample 485531 | NCBI WGS metagenome assembly CYGL01 (sample SAMEA3497897, study PRJEB9818) | human gut metagenome | reverse complement strand
ACGAACAGAGCCCCGGATGACTGGAGGCAACAAGCAGCAAACGGAGCTTGCCGGAAATCTCAATATTGATACAAAAACAACTGCAGCCGACAAGCTGAAAGAAGCAATACGTAGAAAGGAAGCAAGCCATGACGGAAAAGGAAGCATTTGAAATCATCGAATGCCTGGGCAAATGTACGAACGATCCGGAAACATTCGTGTGGTTTGCGTTTGACTGGGATAACAATCCGGAACTACAAGGAAAGCAGCCGCAGGAATGGCAGCTAAAACAGTTGCGGAAAATTAGCAACGGCCTAAAAACACCGGATGAAGTCATCCGGCAGGCTGTGTCGTCTGGGCATGGCATAGGCAAAGCCCATGATGTAGACATGGTACTAGATACGCCGTGCGGTAAACGGCGATGGGGAGATTTAAAACCGGGTGATAGAGTTTTTTCACTGGATGGGACAACCACTATCTTACAGTGCAAGCACTATAACAGCGTGCCTATGTATCGCGTAATGTTTGATGATGGCTCATTTTGTGATGTATCATCGGGCCATTTGTGGACAGTAAAAGGAAGAAATGAACGCCGAAGAAATAAACCATGGATAACACTGTCTACGGCAGACATTCTGAAAAAAGGCGTAAAACGCAGTAATGGCAAAGCCATGGCAAGACAATGGGAACTACCTCGTATATCACCGGTATTTTACCCATGGCAAGGCTTGCCGGTACATCCGTATGTGCTGGGTGTTTGGCTGGGCGATGGATTAAAAGGGAGGCCGGCATACAGCAAACCATATCCGGAACTGGCGGAAAAGATACGCTCACTAGGATATGTTGTACATATCGAAAAAAAAGGAAAGGCATGGATACGGCATGTTAGCAGCTTGTTTAAAAGGGGCGTATTCCAATGTCGTTCACATCAACGATATATCCCAGATGAATACAAGTACAACTGTATAGCGTATAGACAACAGCTGCTAATGGGACTGCTTGATACGGATGGGGAAATAACCCCAAGCAATAGCATTGGATATAGTACTACATCTAAACGATTGGCAGAGGATGTGGTATGGCTGGTGCGGTCGCTTGGCGGAAAAAGCCAAAATACAGCCAACTACAAAGCTGGGATGGTACTACGATGGACAGAAAAAGAAAGAATGCAGGGCATGCTATCGCGTTACCATCAATGTGCCGTTTAATCCGTTTACGCTGAAACATCGACAGGAACGGTACAAAAGTAGACAAAAAAGATACCTGACCAGATGGATAGACAGTATAGAACCGATCGGGAATAAGAAAGCTATGTGTATTACCGTAGACAGAAAAGACGGCATGTACTTAGCGAATGACTTTATACCCACGCATAACTCGGCACTCGTATCCTGGATTATTCTTTGGGCTATTTCTACATATCCGGATACGCGCGGCGTTGTTACGGCAAACACAGAGGCGCAGTTACGGACGAAGACGTGGCCGGAGCTGGCTAAATGGTATCATCGATTTATTGCTAAAGACCTGTTTTGCATGACGGCGACGTCGATATTCTCGATAGAACAGGGGCATGAACGCACGTGGCGTATAGATGCTATCCCGTGGAGCGATACAAATACAGAGGCATTTGCCGGATTGCACAACCAAGGCAGTAGAATTTTGTTGATTTTTGACGAAGCGTCTGCGATTAATGACAGGATATGGGAAGTAGCCGAAGGAGCGTTGACCGACCGCGAAACACAAATTATATGGTGTGCGTACGGCAACCCGACACGAAACACGGGCAGGTTTTATCAATGCTTCCACAAAGACCGCGCTTATTGGAATACGGTCAAAATAGATTCGCGTACGGTGGCTATCACGAACAAAAAACAATTAACTCAGTGGGCCAACCAGTACGGCGAAGATTCGGACTTTTTCAAAGTGCGCGTACGTGGCGAATTTCCGGCAACGTCAGAAAACCAGTTTATATCAACAGCACTCGTGGATGCGGCACAACAACGCACTATCAGACCGTCGCAATACACGTTTGCACCAGCGATTATCGGCGTAGATATGGCGTGGAGCGGCGGTGATGCGACAGTTATCTATTTGCGTCAGGGTTTGTACAGCAAGAAGCTGGGAAGCTATGAAAAGAATGACAATGACGGCGTAATGGCGGCAAAACTGGCGGCGTTTGAAGATCAGTATAATGCCGACGCTGTATTTATCGACCAAGGATACGGCACCGGCATTTACAGCTTTGGCTTGACGATGGGGCGTAAATGGCGGCTTGTATCTTTTGCGGCAAAGCCAGGAAAAACAGGCTACGCAAATAAACGAGCCGAAATGTGGGGCGATATGCGCGAATGGCTCAAAGACGGTGGCGTACTAGAAGACGGCGAAGTAATACATGATGACCTGGTAGGCCCGGAAGCTATGATAAATAGCAAAGGCGAAATCCTGCTTGAGAAAAAGGAAGACATGAAACGGCGCGGCCTGCCGTCACCGAATGAAGCGGATGCACTGGCATTGACATTTGCGTATCCGGTCGTACGTAAAAGCAGCATAAAAGACAGGGCGAATACGTCATATAACTTATTTTGAGGAGTGATAAAAGAATGTGTGGAGCAGTAGGGAAAGTAATCAATAAAGTAACAGGCGGCTTGCTGGGTGGCGGCAGTCAAGATGTATCTGTACCTAAAACGGAACCGGTCACGACACAGCAAGACGTAACCGATAGTGGAAATTTAACAGGCGATGAAGAAGCAACAAAGAAAGCAAAACGCAAACGTGGTTTTAGCTCAACGCAGCTACGGGATTGGCGGTCAAATATGAATACGGCACTTGGAAGCGGCAACAGTGACGGCGGCAAAAGTACGCTGGGATAGGAGAAGCTATGAGAAAAGAAGTAAAAACAGCACTGGCAAGAAGCCCAACTAAGACAATTAACACGAGGCAAAACACGTACCAGGGAAAACACGGCTTAGAGATGCGGCTGGATGCGCTGTACCGAGAACGCCTGCGTTGGGAAAACATCTGGAAAGAAATCCGGGACTACGAATTACCGTATGACGGACAGTTTAGTGATGACCAACCGGGAAAACCGAATCTACATGACGACAAAGTATACAGCAATATCATAGCGCAGTGTCGGGATATATTCGCGGCCGGTATTATGAGTGGCTTAACGCCCCCGTCTCGAAAATGGTTCCGCTATACGCTGGCAGATGCAACGCTCAACGATAACATGAACGTAAAACGCGTACTCGATCAACGGTGTGATATTACAGAGTATGTACTGGGGCGCAGTAACTTTTATAACGCTGTACATGTCGTATACCGTGAATTACCCTTTGGCCAATCGCCAATGGGAATTTTTGCGCAAGACAACGGGATTACCTTTGTACCGTATCCTATTGGCACATATGCTTTAGGAACTAATCACAAAGGCGAAGTCAATACCTTTGCCCGCAAAATAAAAATGACGGCAGCACAAATCATTGCGCAATTTGGCATAGATAACTGTCCACAGCACATTAGAGAAAATTATGTGCGTAATGGCGGCTATACAGAATGGTATACCGTGTGTTGGCTAGTAGAGCCGAATAAAGATTGCAACCCGGAAAAACTGGGAAACAAGAAAATGGCGTATACGTCGGCATACTGGGTGGATGGTAGCAGTCAAGATGAAATGCTAGCAGTATCGGGCTTTGAAGAATGGCCCGTGCCAGTAGCACGTTACAATGTCAAAGGGGTGGAATCCTATGCAACAGCACCTGCTTGGGATGCACTGCCGGAAGCCAAGATGCTGCAAAAAATGGAATACGATAGCGCAGTAGCCGTGGAATTGGGAGTAAAACCACCCATGCAAGGGCCATCAAACATTGCACGAAACATCAATCTATTCCCAGGCGGTTATACGCCGAATGACAACCCAAACGAACTAATACAGCCGATTTTTCACGGACAACTGGATATAGGCTCACTGGATAATAAAATCATGCGTATAGAAGACCGCATAAAGCGTATTTATTCTACGGATTTATTCTTAATGCTGGATCAACTAGACCGCGGGCAAATGACAGCCCAAGAAGTCATTGCGCGCAACCAAGAAAAGCTGCAGCAAATTGGACCAGTTGTCGAACGGTTGCAGAGTGAATTTCTAAATCACGTCATCGAGCGTATCTACAACATTCTGGATAGAAATCATGTATTCCCACAGCTGCCGGATGATGTGGCCGAGTTGATAAACGGGCAGGAAATCAAAATAGAGTACTTGTCACCGCTGGCGCAGGCGCAGAAAATGAGCGGATTGACGGCCATAGAACAGGGGATAGCGTTTGTTGGCCAAGTAGCACAGCTCGATCCAAACGTATTGCAGCGCGTTGATTTATCCGATGCCGTGGCAAAATATTTGGACCGTGTAGGTGTACCGGCTACGATGGTACGCAGCGAAGATGAATATAAAGAAATCATACAGCAACAGGCAGAACAGCAGCAGGCAGAACAACAACAGGCAATGGAAGCACAGCAGATGCAACAAGCAGCACCATTGGCGCAAGCAGCTAAAAATCTGACAGATGCTGCTAATGACGGCAACCCGGCATTACAGCAAATAATGGGGATGAACACATGATGAACTGGTACGAAGAAGAAATGAAACGCCGTGATGATGAATCCTTGCGCTATGTCATGGCAGATAAAAAAGGCCGCTGGTTTATGATGCGGCTGCTGGATGCGGCACGTATCAACGAACCGACCTTTGCTAAATCCGCATTATTTAGCGCATATAACGAAGGACGCCGGGCAGTAGGTATCGAGTATGTTAAAAAATTGACACAGGACACGGCGCATATCGAACTGAAACAGCTGGCAGAAAAAGAATACACAGAAATAAAAGAAAGACTAATCGAAGAAGAAAGGAGCATGCACTATGGAAAACACATTTGATGTAAACCTGCAGTTGTTTGCTGATGGCGGCGACGCAGGAGGTACTCCGCCGGAAGGCGGTACAGAACCGCAGGATACAGGAGGTACTCCACCGGATGGCGGCGCACCAGCCCATCCGGATACAGGGGGAAGTTTATTAGGAGGCGGAGAAAATCAAAACGATACTCAACCCAATGCGACGCCGGAATCGTACGATTTTAGCGGGGCTTTGACGGATGTATTCGGTGAAGGCTCAGAACTAGATGAAGCCGTTTCCGGTAAATTCTCGGAACTACTGCAAGGTGTACATGCGAATCAGGAACAGGCTGCAGCTTTGGCAAAGTTCGGTTTAGAATTTGGCCGTGATATTGGCCAGTCCGTTGCCAAACAAATACAAGAGGGATATGTAGAAGAGGTACGCGGCTGGGGTGAAGCGGCTAAACAAGAATTGGGCGGCGACTATGAAAGCGCATTGGCCAAAGGCGTGCAGGCTGTCAATTATATTGAAACAAAAGTACCGGGCTTTACAAAAATGCTGAATATTACCGGCGCAGGAAATCACGTCGCTATGATTAAAGCATTGTCGTTGCTAAACGGCGTGCTGGGAGAAGATACCGGCCATAATGGCAGCAGCGGCACACCGGGCGGCGGCATATATGATAACACTGATTGGGCAAAATATTAGTCAAATAGTAGGAGGAAATGAACATGGCAACAGTAGGAACAACAGCACTAACATTTACAGACTTACGAAAACGGATGGCACCGGATAATAAAATTGATTGGATTATGGAAATTATGGCACAGTCCAACCCGATTATGCAGCATATTCCGTGGAAAGAAGGGAACCTGCCGACAGGCAACCAGACAACGCTGCGTACATCATACCCACATCCACAGCTGAGACGAATTAACCGCGGCGTTAAGCCAGGCAAATCGACGACACGACAGATTGCCGATACATGCTGCATTATGGAAGCCTATTCCATGGTAGACCGCCGTTTGGCACAGTTGGCACCCAGTCCGGAAGCCTTCCGGCGCTCCGAGGATTCGGCGTTTGTCGAAGGTTTTACACAAGACTTAGCTAAGTACATGTTTTACGGCGATACTGACACCAACCCGGATCAGTTTAACGGCTTTGGCGTGCGTTACGATACATTCACCGGGGAAAAAGGGACATTTGGCTATCAAACCATCAATGCCGGTGGCACGACAGAAAATAAGCAGACCTCTATCTATATCGTAGACTGGGGCGACAATGCCGTTACGGGCATTTATCCAAAAGGTTCTAAAGCAGGCTTGCAAATGGAAGATAAAGGCGAGCAGATTGTAGATGATGCCGAAGGCGGCAAATATCCGGCTCTCATGACATGGTTTGCTTGGGATGCGGGATTGGCTGTACAGAACCTGCGGAAAGTGGCAGCGTTACGAAATGTAGAATGGAGCAAAGCCGTTACGGCACAAACCGCAGCGGAACGAAAAGCCATTGTGGATAAATTCATTGTAGCGAAAAACCGTATCACAAATCCAAAACGGCCGATTGCGTATGTTGCAGATGATATTTATACCATGCTCGAATTACACTTGAATGATAAAAACAACGTCTATGTTACGCGGCAGGAACTCATGAACGAAATGCCTAAGATTTACATTTCCGGTATTGAAATTTCCAAGTGTGACGCGTTGAAAACAACAGAAGCAGTTATTGCTGAATAGGAGGGAAAAACATGATTTATGATGCAGAGAATACGTTTTTTTGGCATAAAGCACTCAAATCAACAACGACGGCGTCTAGTGATGTCGTAAAAACCGGTACAGGGGATGCGGCGTGCCCGCTGGATTTATATATCCAGGTTACCGGTGCCAGTGGCGGTATGACGGTAAAATTGGAAACATCTAAAAACGGAAGGCATGGACAGCCCGGTTACACTGGGAACGTATACCGTAGCGAAAGATGGAGTGGTAAAAGCCAAACTGCCATATGGGGATTTAGGCTATTTACGATTGAGTTATACCGGCGGTGCGGCCCTTACATCCGGTGAAATCTCGGCAGCCCTTGTGATGGATGTAGATTTACAGTGATGCAGGCTATCTCGTTTAAAAATGCCGGGCCGAAACGACGATATGAAGATTTAAGCGCGAATGAATTGCGGATGAAATTAGAGCTTGCTGGCATACCATATTGCAACGACGCAAGTAAAACCGAATTAGTGGCACTCGTGCGTAAACATAAACTGTAGGGGGAGCGAGTGCTCTCCCTATTTTTTTAGGAGGTGAGCGTATGACAGATACGGATGTATGCAACATGGCACTATCCTACATCGGTAAAGGTGTTATTTCTAATATGGAAGAAGAACAGGAAAATGCCAGGGCGTGTAAGTTGTATTACGAAACAACAAGAAGACAGATTTTGCGGGAATGTATTTGGGGCTTTGCCCATCGTATAGAACGATTGGCCAAAATGGATATAGACATACCCGGCTGGGAATACGTGTATGGTTATCCAGCGGAATGTCTGAAAATCAATAAGCTGACCGAAGAGGTGCCGGACTATCAAACACGGCAGTACTGGGATATATATAACGTAAGCAGAAGTACGAAAGTAGTAGCGGCACATTTGGAAAACGCCTATATAGATTATACGTGGGACGTAAAAGACCCGAATCTATGGGATGATATTTTTGTACAAGCCTTTGCTCATTTGTTGGCGTCAAGGCTGGCACAGCGGCTTGTAGGGAATCCGCAGTTGGTACAGCAGGAGTATCAATTTTACCAAGCCACTATTATGGCAGCCAAGACACAAGACGCACGGGAAGAAGAACCACGTGTTGACTTTAGGAGCAGTTACATTGAAGCCAGGAAAGGAGGTTTTATAAATGGCTAATATCTATATGTTGCAGGCAGCGTTCACGACGGGCGAAATATCACCGGCCGTCGGAAACCGCGTTGATTTAGACAAATACAAGTCGGCACTGCTAAATGCGGAAAACACAGTCATTCGGCCGTATGGCGGCTGTTATAGACGGCAGGGAAGCAAGTATGTAGGGGAACTGAAATACAGCGATAAAGACGCCGTTTTGGTAAATTTCTATGATACAGAAAATTCAGCGTATTTGTTGGAAGTAGGCGTGCAGTATATACGAATATGGAAAGGTGGCGTATATACAGGTACTGAACTGGCAACGCCGTACCAGTATCCTAAAAAATTGCAGTTTACCCAATCGGCTGATGTGATGTTTATATGCTCCGGTATTTATCCTGTAAAGCAGTTACGGCACTTGCAAAACGGGTGGGATATTATTGATTTTGTAATTGATGACCAGTACTATGATTTGCTATTGGAAAAAAACTCGTCAGAAAATAAAATCAGAACATCCGGCACCAGTGGGAATATTACTATCACGTCCAATCAAGCTATTTTTCAATCCGGTATGGAAGGCGGCTATATAAAAATATCACATGATATGCCGTCACAAACCATAAGTTGGGAATGCAAGGGGGATACAGACGGATCGACAACCAGCACAAGTATTTTTGTTGGTGAAAAGTGGAAATTCGTTACGCACGGAACGCACCACTATAAAGTAGTGATACAGAAATCAACGGATAATGTAACATGGCACGACTTCCGGACGTATACATCAAATGATGATACCAACTATACAGAATCAGGAGCAGAAACAGAACCGTGTTATATGCGGTTTGTGGCGCAGGCGTGGAATGATGATGAAGCAAGGAATAGTCACGTAACCGTTGATCTAACACGATTATCTTATGTACATACAGGGTGTGTAAAAATAACCGGCATTACATCAGCGACAGTAGCAAGCGGAACCGTGGTAGCCGGGGCGACAATCGGAAAACACGGTATTGGAAGCACAGAAAGTACGGCAGATTATGCATTTTCCAGTTGGTCCAATTATTTTGGATACCCGACACAATCGTGCTTTTTTCAAGACAGATTATGTTTTGCGGCAACAGCTAGACAGCCGTACTCTATCTGGATGAGCCGTACGGGAGATTACGGTAATTTTAGTGTAGAAAAAGTAGACGGAACACTGACGGATGACAGTGCCGTTAAACTCGATTTAATCGTTCGCAATGCCTATCAGATACGGCATATGATACCGTCCAATGATTTAGTCATACTGACTAGCGGCAATGAATGGGTAATCAGCGGCGATAGTGCCATTACACCAAGCAAGGTTTTTCCAAAAGCACAGACCATGCGCGGCTCTTCAACATGTTTGCCGCAGCATATCGGCAACCGTATCATTCACGTGCAGCGGTCCGGCTCTACGGTGCGCGATTTAGGGTATCAATATGAATCAGACAACTACAACGGCGATGAATTAGACATATTAGCAACGCATTTGGTAAAAGACCATCAGCTCATATCCTCGGCATATTGTCAAGAACCGGATTCGACATTGTTTTTTGTACGTGATGACGGCGTATTATTAGCGTTTACTCTGATTCGCGAGCAGCAGGTATTTGCCTGGTCACACTTTGTAACCGATGGAAAATACAAATGGGTATGTACCATACCGGCAGATGAAAATGACGAGCTGTACGCCATTGTAGAACGTACGATAAACGGCACGACAAAACGATATATTGAACAGTTTAAAGCGATGCGTGATGATACAGACGAATATGTAGACAGCTACGCAACGGGAAGCGGCAATAGTATTTCATTGCCAAACCTAACCGGAAAAACCGTATCTATTGTGGGTGATGGCGTACAACAGCGTGATGAGGTTGTACCAGACGATGGTATTGTACAACTGCAGGAAACATATAAAAAAATTATAGCCGGATTGCCATATACGACCAAAATAGAACAGCCGGGCGCAGAAATCAGTTTGCGGGAAGGAACGCTGCAGGCGCGAGTAAATAAAATCAATGCCGTAACGTTACGCGTGGAAAATACGTATGGTGGCCGTATTGGGTTGAACTTTAAAACGATGGATGAATTGAAATATGACGATGAATACAAACTATTTACCGGGGATATTGTGCAAAGCGTACCGCTGTATGACGTTGGCGCAAACACAAGAAATCATTTATGTATTATGAGTGATGAACCGTATCCGTTTCGATTAAACGCAATTATCAAGGAGGTATCTGTAGATGGTGGCATGGTCAAGAACTATACGGGTTAAACAAATCACAAAAAATGAATGGCAGGATGTGCGATGGCTGCTAAACCATTTACGGCAAACAGATAACATGGAGCTGTCACTCACAGAAACTGACGTAGAAAAAGATTTATTCAACGATGAGTTTTGCAATTACATAGCCTACTTGGGAGATAGACCGCTTTTTATCGGTGGCATATCGAGAAAAACATATACCGGATATGGGCATATGATATGGGCCGTATGCCGGTATGATACGTATGATAAATATAAACGGGAATGGGTGCGTGTCAGTAATGCACTGATGGCAAACTGGAAACACCAATACGGTCAGCTGTGGAACATGATATTAGAACGCAACGATGTGTCAAAACGCTGGCTGAAACGAATGGGCGCGACTTTTTCCGATCCGTTTATATACAATGGCCAAAACTGGCAATTATTTAAAATCGAGGTGAATCAATATGTGCAGTCCGGCATGGATGATAGGATTACAAGCAGTACAAGGGTTAAATCAATACAATCAAACCAAACAGCAGTATAACGCAAATATTGCCATGGCGAATCAGCAGGCACAAACAGCAGAGCAAAACGCAAGAATACAAGAGAAGAAAGAAGAACAAACAGCAGAACAGTATGCTAGTAAACAAGCACAGCTCAATGCACGCATGAAACTGGCAGCCGGGCAGGCAACGGCACAGGCAGGAGCCAACGGTGTAATGCTGTCCGGCTCACCGCTAGATTCATTATCATCAAGCTATCAGGCGTGGAATGATGACAGCGCAATACTGCTGCAGAATCAACGGAATGATATATGGAGTCAGGAACTAAACAGGAAAAACTATATCAATCAAGCGAACGCATACAGAGCCAGCGCGGCAAATTTAAGCGCACAAAAACAAGATGCATTGTGGGGTACGCTGCTTACAACAGCGGCCGGCATATACGGTATCAAACGAGCTTATGGCAGCGCGTCTAACGCAACGGCAGGAGAAAATACGATGAAGCTGGGACCCCAAGCGACTAGCGCAAGCCCAGCAGCGTATCAGGCGTATACATTTGGTAGCAGTCCGAACGGTATCAAAACCACATTAAACAGCGGACTCTTTGGTAGTAAAGCAGGAAAAAATTATACTCTTAAATACCCGTGGAGCAGGAAATTCAGTTGGCAGTCTACGGCAATACGCCCGGTTAACTTGGATGCGGCGAGTTTAAAATATGATGGGCCAATTCGCCCGGTTAATTTAGACAAATGGATGTAAGGAGAGAAAACCATGGCGATTACGATAAAAGCATATAACAGAGCCGTAGAGCCGAACACCATACAAGGACAGGTGCAAACATCGAGCAATCCGACAGCATACGGCGAAAACACAAACGGCAGTCAAGCTATTATAGCAGGACTGGGAGAAGCTCAGAAACAGTTGCAGGGCTATATTGATGACCAGATAAGCCTGTCTGTAGTAGATGCCAGCAATAAATATCAACAGGGATTAAATGATCTTTTAAATAATCCAGATACCGGACTGCTAACGAAACAGGATATCAATGCATTAGATGTTATGAAACAGTATCAGGAAGGAGAAATGAAAATACGTCAGGAGGCTCTAGGGACTCTTCCTAATTATAAAAAAGCACATGACACATTTTTGAAAATGGCCGACGATACGAACCTTAATAAATTGGGAACCGTAATGCAGTACCAGTACAGTAAACAGAAAGAATATAAAGCGAACGTATTGCAAACGAGATTAGACCTGAACACAAATAATGTAGTAGAAGAAGGCATATCGGCTAATATATTTGCTGGTTTTGCTAAAAATGCAGCAACAATAGATGCATTGTATATGAATGAGCTGGGACGAGAAAATCTAGCCAAGAAAAGACGAGATGCCAATACGAAAATGTTAACAACATGGTTGGATAATATTATTGCAGACGGGAGTCAGACATCATTAGATATAGCAGGTGAAGTGTTATCACAGGCAGGAGATTTTGTAAATAGCGCGGATCTTGCAAGATACACCGGGATTGTTTCCGCCCATAAAAAAGAAGCAGATTTAACAAAACGAGTGGATGCGGCATTGGATGCAACAGACGATAGAACTGAACAGCTTAGAATACTGCAAGCGGGGAATAAGAGAACGATAAAACGCCTAATACATGGTAATGGTGGAACAAACGGAAATAACAGTTATTTTGAAGCCAATGCAGCTATAGAAAGTGGCGGCAGTGGGGACTATAACGCGTATAACCAAGATTCGGGAGCATTTGGGAAATATCAGTTTCTTCCTAGTACATGGGAATGGGTATCAAGCCAGACTGGAGTAAATCCAGAGGATCATTCGCCGGAGGTTCAGGATACTAATGCTAAATGGTATTGGAACTATTTAAAAGACCAATTAAACGGGGATGAAGAGGCCACTTCCGTAGCATGGAACTGGGGATTAGAAAACGGGAAACGCTGGCAGCAGGGATTAGCTACAGGTGTATATAACGGAGAAGAATTTAGCTTCAACGAACCATACCTCGGTAATATGGCTGTAACGGAACGAATACGGAGATTAAAAGAATATGCAGGAAATCAGAGTAGCAATCTAGTAGACGAAGGATTTAAATATTCATTGGATGCAGGACTTGTGGGGATCCAAATGGAAAACGGAAAAAGTGGTTGTGCCGAATTTGTGGGAAAATTCGGGGCTAGTTATAGTGAATTTCTAGCAAATGAAGCAAACAACAATGTGGTATATGTTCCTACAATGATAAAAGATGCTGAAAAAGCTGGGATTCCAGTCATACCGTTTGATGCGGATAAACTGAATAAGGGCGACTGTATATTCTACAAGACAGAAGAAGGTAGCCAAGGGCATATTGTTATTTATGACGGAAATGGCGGTTTTTATGGGAACTCGAGCGGTACGGGACCCAATGGGACGACCGTACATGAAGGAGATATAAATATTCCCAAAATGGTACCGGAAGGAATTATAAAAACAGGGATAAGTGGAACAGTGGACCGCTGGGTAGAAAGTGAAGAACAAATATATTCAGAAGAAGAATTGGAAAAAGCATTAGATGCACGTAGAGCAATGAGAAAACGGATTAAACAAGAAAAAATTGAAGCGAAAATAGATAGTGCGAAAAAACAATATGCAAACTGGTCATTTAATCATCCACAGGCCACGGATACAGAGCGAAGACAGGCACTAGCAACGATTATCGGTGATGATGAAGATTTAAGGGAAAGCACATTAGGCGGGCAAGTTATATCACTGGATAGAAGCATTCAAGCCAAAGCGGAAGCCGCGGCGGCACGGGTCACAAAAGCGAATGTATTTGATGTGCGTTCTGTAAAAGCAGGGATTCATGATGGTAGATTAAACACAAGAGAAAAGATAAATGCTTTCTTTTCCAATACGGATAAAACATTTTCTCCAGAACAAGTAAGCGAAATATACGACGAGTTCGATAAAGTACAAAACGGAGAGGGGTTTGATATTGGGAATTGGATATCAAAAGAAGATATGAATTGGGATGAAGCTACATGGAGGGCTAATAAAAATGCACTAGATGTAATCGTAGGCGAAGAAGTAAATAAATACCAGCAAGAGCATAATGGAGAAAGACCGGATAAGGATACCATACGAAAAATGGTAATAACGGCAACAACACGAACTGATACAGGTGCTACGGCTGAATACGGAATATTTACAGATACACCATTGGAACTTTCACCGGTAGACGTAAAAAGACTAGGCTACGCAGATTGGGATTTAGTCAAAACAGAAGAAGGGACATATGTACAATTTTATAACTATGATTCAAATGGCAATAAATATCTAGCTAATACAATTTATTCAACAGAAATGCCCAAATTCATGAAGGAAAACGGGATACGATAGG
>CYGL01000555.1_pt1 | contig 13972 bp, 26 predicted proteins | sample 485531 | NCBI WGS metagenome assembly CYGL01 (sample SAMEA3497897, study PRJEB9818) | human gut metagenome | reverse complement strand
CAACATATTACTAAGTTAAAGCCCTGTATATCAATATGATATATGGGGCTTTAGCATTGATAGGCATCCTGAGAAATATTACTTACCTTTGTACATGTAAGCTTACAATAAGAGAGAATAAAACAAATAACTAATTTCTAAAAATTAGCTACTATGGAAATAATTGAGAAGCAAGTAGAAAAGGTAAAGGAAGTTCCTACTGATGGCTGCTATGGCTATGGTTATGGTAGAAGAGATGTTAATGGCAAAGACTAATGCAGGTCTTACTCTTGGTATCATAGGTACTGCCCTTGGTGCTTGGGCATTATTTGGTAATAGAAGAAGCAGTGGACTATTAGGTCTTGCAGGTTCAGGTATGGGAGGCTCAAACATTAATATTAATGGTCTTGAGACTGGTCTTGGAACAGCTAATGGTATAACTTCTCCTTCTGCTTTCCAAGCATGGGAAAAGAGCTGTGAAGATGCTTTAGCTCTACAAGGGGCTATCTATAATCAGGCTTTGAACTATCAGAATAATAGATTTGCTGATAGACAGACTTTGAACTCAGAGTTATTTAGCTTGTGGAAGGGTCAGGTTGATGCTGACTTTGGTTTATACAAGAGCACAAGAGATAGCTTTGATGTAATGTCTGCAAAGCAAAACCAAGATGCTTTCAATCTGTATAAGTCTCAGAGAGATGCAGATGATGGTATTAGAAAGGAGCTAAGTGATTTGAAGGCTCAGGTAGCTATTAATGCTGCTGTAAGACCTTACCAAGATAAGCTTATCCAATGTGAGATTGACAAGGCATTTACTGCTGGTATTAACTATACTGACAGAAAGACTTGCAAGGCTATCTATGGTGAAGTATGCCTACCTAACACTCCTACAGTCACAGGTTATGTTGGTGCTAACCAATGTGGTTGCCCAAGAGTAGTTAGTGGCACTGCTGCAACTGTCTAAAGTAAGGGGGTAATTCCCCCTTACTATTCAATACTAATCTTAAAAATATATAGATATGATTCCAGTAAATCAAGTAATATTAGGAGGAGGGGACCCACTACTGGGTAATAGTATGGTAGGTAATAGTCTGGATGAGCAATTACAGCTTATTGAGAAGTATAAACAAAACCTTGAGGCTGCAAAGCAGTTGAGGCAACAAGTCCAACCTGTTCAGCAACCTGTACCACAAAGAATGATATGGGATGAAATAGATGCTGAAATAGGCCCTATGACAGATGAACAGAAGACAAGAATGCTTCAAGATGAGGACTATGTAGATACTTATACTAAGATACAGGATATGGTTCAAGCAGAAATTCTTAACCTTGTTAAAGGTAGAATTGAGGCTACTCCAGAAGGTAAAGAACTGCTACAAAGGCAATTGAAGATAGTCAAGAAGTTAAAAGGAAAGATTATTCAAGAGACTAATAGGGAAATGGAAATGTTTAGGAAGTTTAGGGAGTTCAGTAAGACACACCCTGAAGTGACTTATGAAGAATTTATTAAAGCAAGTATGTAATTATGGTGACTATTATGCAATTGACTGATAATCTGAAGTCTTATATCTCACTTCAGTTGGAATCTATGGCTAAGACTAATCCTATGATTGGTTTTATGAAACCTCTTATTACAAGAGCATTGGATAAGAACTTCAGTAAGGTAAGTAAGGCTTTAGACCTTATAGCTGATAAGGATGGTAATATAGACATTGAGAATATCCTCGCTGAAATGATGGAGAATCTGATGACTACTAACCCGTTCACCTTCAAGACCTCATTTGTTGGAGACATAGAGATTGGTGGAGGAGAGATTAAATTCAATCTTCCATTAACTAACAAAAGGCTGGTATTGAATATGACAGATTTAGAGACTTTCAAGGAAATGTTAATCACTAAAGACTAAGAATATGGATGAACTTATGATGTATGAGTACCGTAAAGAAGAAGGTAGTGGGTGGTATGAATGAGCATGAGTTCATGGATAAATTCAAGGATTTTATGGATAAATATAGGAGAAGTTCAATGAGACATGGCAGAGAAGGAGACTTTATGCCTATGGATGACTTCTATATGAGAAGACATAATAGACCTGATGAGTCCATGGATATGTTTGATTCAAGAGGTGATAGATTCAATGAGTCTGGCATGAGAAGTGGTGATATGGATAGGATGATGAGATACATGAGGAACTCAATGAGAGGTTCAGAGAGTGAACACTTTACTGAATCTGAAGCTAAGTATCTTGTAGCTGATATGTATCATACTGAGAATGGCAGAAAGTATAGTGGTGAGAAGTTTGATATGTACAAAGCAAAGGAAATTTGTGAAAGATATAGGGGAATTCTTCCCACATCTGCTACAGTTGCTGATGTATATGTTGCAATCAACTCTCAGTACCATGACTATGCAGAACTGTTTAAGAACTGGTTTGGTGATGGTATAGAACAGAAAATAGTTGAATCTGCTATTGTATTCTGGTTTAAGGATGCAGATTGTAAAGCTGAAAACAAGGTAGTAGAATATCTTGGAAAGTACTAACAAAATGAGGGTAAGAGATAATCTTACCCTTTCTTTTTACCTATATCTAAGGTATTTTATATGCTAAGAATAAATAATTTATTTACTATATTGTAAGTGTGTAAAACTTTGCTTACCTTTGCACAGTTTTAAGAATAAAAAGGTAGAAGAATATGGAAGAAGAACTTAGCTTAGATAACATCTTAGGAGCAGAGGAGATTGAGAATCTGTTTGTAGAAGATGGTGAAACACAGGACACCCCACCTGCAAATGGGGAACCTCCCAAGAAAGAGGAGGAGCCAAGTAAGGATAAAGAAGAAACTACTGAGGTTGTTGATGTAGATAACTTGTTTACTGATACACCAGAGAGCGTAGGTAGTGGAAAAGAAAATACAGAGGAAAAGGAAGATACCACTCCTAAAGGGAATGGCACTTCTCCCAAAAACTTCTACTCTTCCATTGCCAAAGCCTTGAAAGAGGAAGGTATCTTCCCAGACCTTGATGATGAGGGTTTATCTAAGGTTAAAGACCCTGAAGACTTTAGAGATTTGATTGACCAACAGATAAAGGCAGGTCTTGATGAAAGACAAAAAAGAATTAATGAAGCCTTGAGTGTTGGGGTTGAGCCTACAGAGATTAGAAGATATGAGAATACTATAAACTTCTTAGACTCTGTTAATAATGAAAGTATCTCTGATGAAAGTGATAAGGGGGAAAACCTTAGAAAAAACCTAATTTATCAAGACTTTATCAATAGAGGTTACAGTAAGGAAAGGGCTGCAAGAGAAGTACAGAAGTCTTTCAATGCTGGTACTGATATTGATGATGACAAAAGAGGCTTTAGAAAAGTAATATTGACTTCTTCAGAGATAAGTATGATGAACTTGTTAATGATGCTAAGTCAGAAGCAGAACAGGAAGAGAAAGAAAGAAAAGAACAGGACTGAAAAAACTCAAGTCCTCAATCCTTAATGATAAGGATGTGTTTGGAGATTTATCAGTAGATAAATCAACAAGACAGAGGATTTATGATAATATAGCTAAGCCTGTATATAAAGACCCAGAGACAGGAGAGTACTTTACTGCTATCCAAAAGTATGAGATGGAGAACAGGACAGACTTCCTAAAGAACATTGGGTTACTTTTCACACTAACTGATGGCTTTAAGAACCTTGATGGTTTGGTGAAAGGTAAAGTAAAAAAAGAGGTAAAGAAAGGTCTTAGAGAACTAGAACATACTCTCAACAACACAGCAAGAACCTCAGATGGTAATCTAAAGTTTGTAAGTGGAGTTGACGAGGACCCTGAATCCTTTATAGGAAAGGGTTGGAATCTTGATGTCTAAGCCTATAATATAGAGTACAATAACTAATAAATTAAATTTTTATGGCTGGAAAATTAGGTAAGTTTCAAATGGTAGGCTTCCAGCACTGGAAGGGTCTTACTAAGGAAAACCACCTTGGTTCTATCTTTCAGTTAGCTCCACAGAAGGCTACAAACCTAATGGTGCAATTGTTGGCTTATTACAGAGGAAAGACACTTGACACATTCCTAAATCAATTCCCAACAAAAGAGTTTGAAGATGATAATGAGTATTATTGGGATGTTATTGGTTCTTCAAGAAGAAATATTCCTCTTGTAGAAGCAAGAGATGAAGATGGCAATGTTGTTACAGAAGCTAGTACTATGGTTGGAGTAGGTACTGCTCCTTTCTATCTTGTATTCCCAGAGGATTGGTTTGCTGATGGTGAGTACATTGTAGGTAATCTGAATGAAATCTATCAGTTCAGAATACTTGGAGACCCAAGAATGGAGGGTACTAATGCAGTGTATAAGGTAGAGCTTGGCTGGTGGTAATACAGCAGGTGTTCCACCTGAGAGACTACTCGCAGGTGAGAGATTCTCAGTTGAAGCTGCATTTGTTGAGAAGGAACTTTCAAGAAAGGTTGGTGATGTAAGATTTACAAGCCCTGTTTCTATGAGAAATGAGTGGTCTGTAATAAGAATCCAACACAAGGTTCCAGGCTCTATGTTGAATAAGAAGCTGGCTGTAGGTATTCCTATTGTTAAGGAAACTGAGGGTAGATATACTAAGTCAGTTGCTACAATGTGGATGCACAATGTAGACTGGGAAGTAGAGCAGCAATTCTCTGAGTACAAGAACAATGCACTTGCATTTGGTAGAAGCAACAGAAATGCCAATGGTGAGTACATGAACTTTGGTAAGTCTGGTAATGTTATTAAGACAGGTGCTGGTCTATTTGAGCAAATGGAAGTTGCTAATACTATGTATTACAACACATTTAGTTTGTAAGCTTCTTGAAGATGCTCTATATGAGCTTTCTGCTTCTAAGTTGGACGTTTGGGGACAGATACTTCTTGATTAAGACTGGTGAAAGAGGTGCTATCCAATTCCATAAGGAAGTACTAAAGACAGTATCAGGTTGGACACAGTTTGTTCTTGATAACAGCTCTATTGGTGTTATTCAAAAGACTCAATCTAAGTTGCACCAAAACTCATTGAGTGCTGGTTTCCAATTTGTTGAGTACAAGGCCCCTAATGGTGTTAGAGTTAAGATTGATGTAGACCCATTCTATGATGACCCAGTAAGAAATAAGATACTCCATCCAAATGGAGGTGTTGCATTCTCTTACAGGTATGATATTATGTACATTGGTACTATGGACCAACCTAATATCTTTAAGTGTAAGATTAAGGGTGATAATGAATATAGAGGTTATCAATGGGGTCTAAGAAACCCATTCACAGGTCAAAAGGGTAATCCTTACATGTCATTCGATGAGGATTCTGCTGTAATTCACAGAATGTCTACTCTTGGTATCTGTGTTCTTGACCCAACAAGAACTATGTCACTAATCCCTGCAATTCTACAGGGCTGATGATAAAAGGGGAGGAAAGTTAATCTTCCCTCCCCTTATTTTATTTCAATAAGTTAAAGAGAAGATATGGCAGAAAAGAAAATGGAAGAGAAGGTGGACTATACTGTACCTAACTTTGATATAGACAATACAGAGACTCCACTACAGGAAGTACCAAAAGAAGAGGCTATTGTAAAAAGACCTAATAAGACACAGAAGAAAGTAGAGGTATCTGATGATGCCTTAGTTAGTTGTCTGAGAAATGAGAGAGTTATTGTAAGACATGTACCTAAGCTGACAGGTATGTGGGGTAATAACCCTAAGCATGTATTGTCAGGAGGTATGGCAGAAGGTGCAGTTAGAACATTTGTAGTACCAAGACTATCTTCAGGTATGTTTGTTAATGTCCTTACAGACAAGGAAAAGGCATTTCTTGAGGAAATAATGGGCCTTGAATATAATGCACTAAGTATCTATAAGAAGGTAGACAACTTCTGGGATGATTCCAATGAGAATGGTATTAATAAGGTAAGATTGACAAAGCAGGATAACTATTTCAATCTATCTGACCCAGAGGATTACATCAGATACAAGATACTATTAGCTAACAAAGATTATATTGCTCCTTCACTGCAAGCATTGCAAGATACTCCTAAGGCTACTTATCAGTTTGTTATTATTTCTGAAGGTGAAGAGACTAAGGTTGCCAAGAACAACATGAGCACTACAATGATGTGCTATAAGGAGTTTGGTAAGATTGAAGATAATATTGATCTACTAAGAGTTATTATTGAGACTATTGATGGTAGACCAACATCACAGAATGCTAAACTTGAGTTCTTACAAACTAAGGTTAATAGCTTAATACAGGCTGATAGTAAGATATTCTTGAAGGTTATTACTGACCCAATGCTTTCTACAAAGGTTCTTATTAAGAAAGCTATAGAAGCAGGTCTTATTTCTAATAGAGGTAATTATCTATACTTGAGAAAGGACAATACCCCACTTTGTGAGGCTAATGAAGAGCCTACATTGAATGTAGCAGCTAAATACTTAAACTCTCCTAAGCATCAAGAAGTTAAGTTTGCTTTGGAAGCTAAATTGAAGTAATATGACTTGTGAAGAATTTTCAAATGAGTTTGACATACTATATAATAATGTAATGTCAAATCAAGCTCCTGGGTTAGATGAGTATGAAAAAAGTGTTTTTCTTACTAGGGCACAGGATGATATAGTTAAAAGATATTTTACTCCTAAAGGTAATAAAGATTTTGAAGGATTTGATAGTTCTCTAAAAAGAAATATGGATTTTAGTTCTCTTTATAGGAACTATACTATATATGCTGAAGAAGCAGCTCTTTCAAAATTAGACAAAGATAGAGTGAAGGAAGCTTATTTACAGGCTGTTCAATTTATAAGTACTGAAGCTAAGAGTATCAGAGAAATAAATGCTAATTTAAGAAAAGGTATATCCTCTTATTTTATAGATTCAGCAAACACACAAAAATGTTGGTATGGTGTTTGCAATGAAGATTTAGCAGCCTATATAAGTAATGATTCAAATATAGTATTTGTTAATAGTAGAAAATAAAGGTGGTAGTTTTCCTTATAAAGCTAGTGGTAGTGATAATTGGATAGTACTTTGTAACCAAAATAGAGATGCTATTGTTTCTGATATAGACGATGTTTTTAATCAATCTCCACAGGCACTTTATACCATTAAAAACAGTGTTGCAGATAACATTAAAGGTGTAATCAATATCTCTTTATTATTTTCACAAGAAAATGATTCTGTATTCTTACCAATTAATGACCAATTATTAGTTGAAGATACAGTATTAAAGAAAGATAGATTACTACAAATACTGCCTATTACTTCAGTAGAATATATGAGATTAATGAGTAAGCCTTTTAAGCAACCACTTAAAAATCAAGCTTGGAAATTACAAGAACAATCAACAGATACTTCTTTATCCTATAAATTATTCTTTGGTAAAAATAATAACTTCAAAGAATATACTTTAAGATACCTTACTCATCCTAAACCTATTATTCTTACTATTTTAGGTAATGGGGGTATTAGTATTAATGGATATGTTGGAGCTAATGAAGCTAATCAACTTGTTAAAGAGGATGCAACTGCAGGTTATACTTGTCAATTAAATTCAGAATTACATTATGAAATCTTACAAAGAGCTGTTGAATTAGCTAAAGCTGCTTATACAGGAGGATTTAATCTTCTACTATACAGATAGGAAATGCTAGTTCTACAAATGTAGGACAAGGTGTTGACCCACAACAAATACAAAGAACTAGATAATAATTATGACTACTTCAGAATTTAGTAATGAGTTTGATGTATTGATTAATGCTTATGCTAATAATAATGCTTTTGGTGATAGTTATGATAAAAATAATTTAGCTTTTGATGAGTATAGAAAAATCAATATTTCTTACTAAGGCTCAAGAAGAGATAATAATAGACCTGTATAATGGTAAGAATCCTTTTGGAGACTCATTTGAGAAGACTGAGGAATTAGGAGATACTTGAGTGATTTAATAAAGACCTACACAACTACTGACAAGAAAGTAGGATATACAGGATTATCTAAATCCTCAGTATTCTTTGAATTACCTGATGACTTGTGGTTCATAACCTATGAATCAGTTAATTTGAAAGATGATAGATTAGGATGTATGAGTGGTGAAGACATCTCTGTAATACCAATTACTCAAGATGAGTACCATAGAATAGGGAAGAATCCCTTTAGAGGTGCTAATGAAAGGAAAGCTTTAAGGCTTGATTTAAGTAATAAGGTAGTAGAGATAGTATCAAAATATAATGTAGAAAGTTATCTTGTTAGATACCTTTCAAGACCTGTTCCTATTATATTAACTAATTTGGCAGATGACCTGTCAATCAATGATATAAGTACAAAAACAGAATGTGAATTAAACCCTGTAATACATAGAGCTATACTTGAGAGAGCAGTAAAACTTGCCATAATAAGTAAGGTTCCAAATACAGGAAAAGAATAAAACTATTGTATAATTTAATATTAAATTAAAATGGCAACATTTAGTACAAATCAAGTAAGACAGCTTTATGTGGCAAAAGAATTGAAGAATCCTCATGTACTTGCATCTGATGCTGCTGGTTCTATTGCAGTAAAGAATGATAAAGCTAAGAATCATCTGTATTTTGAATACAAGGGTGCTGACAACTTGATGAGAAGTGACCTAATTGACACCAAGAATATCCTTTATGCTAAGGCTACTGATGCTGATTCTATGGCACACGAGTTAAAGGCAGTTACAGTAACTCTTGACAATGAAGTAAATGCAGGTGCTCCTGTAGCTGGACAGGATTACATACTTAGAATTGCATTCAGACAGTATGTAGGTATGTCTGATGAAGACCAATACTTCAAGTATGGTATGGTACATGCTTATGCAGGCATGACAGCTTCAGATTTCTATAAGAAGTTGGCTCTGTCACTGGTTAAGAACTTTAGCAGAGAGTTAGTTCCTCTTGTTAAGTTTGTCTTGACAGATTCTAGTGATGAGGCAGTTCCTGTTGATGCTAATACTAAAGAGAGTGCTTTAACTGGAACTTATAAGGCACTTGTTATTGATGAGGTTGAGCAACCTTGGAGACTTGGTGTCATGGAGCAAACTCCTGTATATTTTGAAGTACAGCCTACTACTGTTACTGTAGATGGTGATGAGAGAGTTTGGGGTAAGGTAGAAGATACTGAGCCTGCTGGCACCATTGCTAATGGTAAGAAGATTGCAGACCTTGAGTACTTCTGCAGTGGGTGAGAGAGGTGATCAATATAGAAAGATTGGTTGGCCCAATAATATTGATACTACTTATCTTGTAGACCCAACTGTTAAGTATAATGTGATTGATATTCACTATGCTTATGTAGGTAGTAATGAATCAGTTCAGAAGTCTGAAAAGACAATTACTCTTGTAGTACCAAAGGTAGGTGATGAGAATAATGTGAGCAATGCTCTTGCTAATAGCATTATAACAGCTATTAATACTGCAACAGGTTTAACTATAGCTGCTCTTGATACTTCTGCAGGATAAACAAGATTTATAAGGGAGGCTATTAAGTCTCCCTTATTTTATTTATAATATTAAAAGGATAAGCTATGTTACACTTTAATGAGCTAAGGTATTCAAAAGATAATAAATACCTTTTAATTGATGCTGCTGTAGATAGCCTAGATTATTATGATAATGTATTTATTGGTAGTATTGTTATAGATAATCAAGATACTTTTGTTGCTAATGGCCCAAGTTCTTCTCCTATTTATACTTACAGCTCAGATAATAAAAAGCAAGTAAGACTTGAGTTACCTATTAATGCTCTCAATATAAATTGTCATTCTGATATATTATTTATCTATGTAATAGCTACGTGGCACTCCTGCTGCTAACACTCCTTGTGGATTTGACAACAGTAAAATAATGGGAACAGTAATAAATTTACAAGATGCTTATAATAGTATGCTATCATATATAAGGGAAGTAGAAAAAAATTGTACTATTCCAAAAGAATTTATAGATACTATTCTTAGATTTAAGGCTATAGAAATAGGAATTAAGACGGGTAATTACCCTCTAGTTATAAAGTATTGGAAAAAGTATTTCTCTAAAATAAAAAATACTTCTGTTACTAAAAATTGTGGATGCTATGGATGATATAACTAATATTGCAGAAGAGGCTCTAAAGAGATACTTTAATGCTTTATCTAAGTTAGGATATAAAAATTATGATGATGTATCTAAGTTATTAGTTCTTTTATTTATAGAAGAATTGCTAACAAGTGAGTTTTCTTTCTATATAACAGAAAGTGATTATAAGTCAATAACAAACGCATTATATTGTATAATGGGCAATAATTGCCTTATTGACTTACCATCATATGCTACATATGATTCTCTTTTTCATTATAATTCTAACTACTTAGAGTATATAAAGTGTAGGATTACTGAGGACTCTATTATTAGAAGTACTGAAGATTCAAACATTAGGATAAAAATATAATAGTTATAATCTATATATAAAGGGGATTAAAGCATTGCGAATATAAAAAATTTTATTTATATTTGCAGTGCTTTAATTATTTATCATAACTAATATAATTATGACATATAAAGAATTAGTATATATGTGTTTGGATGAATTGAAGCTTTATTCTGATGATGCTTCATATACTGAAGAACACGTAATATTCCTATTAGGGAAATACAGAACACTCCTTTTGAAGCAGAAGTACTCAGATATAAAGAAGCAGATACCTGAGAGTAATTATCAAACTATATGCTTAGATTTGGTAGAAGTACCTGCTATATCAGGTGAACCCTGTGAAGGAGGTTCTTATCTAAGAAGTAAAGAACAGATACCTTTTCTAATGAAGATAGGCAATCCCAAGATTTATCCAATTGATTATTATCAAGGAGAGATTGCCTATATAAGTAGAGAAAGGATGAGGTATGTAGGATATAATAAATATCTGAAGAATATTATCTATGCTTCTATTGGCCCAGACAATTATCTATATTTTAAGTCTTTCAATCCACAATACTTGTATCTTGAAAAGGTAAGAATGACAGGTATATTTGAAGACCCTAAAACTGCATCAGAGTTACAATGTCCTGATGGGAGTGGTAATACAACATGTGATATATTAGATAGAGAGTTTCCTATAGAGTCTGCATTAGTGCCTCCCCTAATTGAATTTGTGGTTAAGGAGTTATTGGGTGCTGAATATAGACCTAAAGATGATAGCAATGATGCTAACGATGCTTTAGCTGACTTAGCTACATTCTTAAAACTTAATACAAAGTCTAATTTAGCAAAAGCACTTAGAATAATGATTGGCCTTAGAAGAAAGAACAAAAAGTAAGGTAGTTGATAGAAAGTATGGCCTATGAAGTAATTTAGGTACTTAAAATTTTACATCTAGAAAAATACAAGAAAGTCTAAAAGTCAATAACTCATTAGGAGTATATGATGCTTACAAGTGGATAAGAAAGAATAGATGGCTTAATATAGGAAGATGTCTTACAGAACATGAGTTCTATAGCAATTATAAGGAAAGTCAATAATTACTTAGCTGATAGTTTTCTTCAAGGTAATGATATTAAGTTGCCACATAGAATGGGTAGAATAGAGCTAAGGAAATATGATGTGAGAGTTAGTTTTGATGGTGAGAAGGTCAAGACTAACTTACCTATAGACTGGGATAAAACTCTTAAATTATGGTATGAAGATGAGGAAGCCTATAAGGAAAAAACACTTGTTAAAGTGGAGGAAAAAGAAATCTTTAAGGTCTACTATAATAAACAGTTAGCAGACTACAATAATCAAGTCTTCTATGAATTTAAGGTTAATAGAGAATTAAAGAAAGCCCTTAAAAAGAATATTAAGGATGGCAAGATAGATGCCTTCCTACTAAATAAGAAGTAATATGAGTTGGAATGATTTATCCATGAAAGATAGAGCCTCCTATATAAAATTAGGAATTGAGAATGGTATTACTGATTTAGATACTATTAGAGGGATATATAATAAATTTGCACTAGGGGGTGACACGAAGGATAGTAGTAAATATATGTATGCTGATTCTGACACTACAGATCCTAACTTTACAGACTTAACTCCTATAGGAGAAGGTGTTTATAAAAATAAATTTGGTAAAATTGTTTATGATACAACTAAAGTAACTCCTCCTAAAAAAGATAAATCAATTAATGATAATTGGCAAACAGCTTATGCTAAAGGTGTTCCCAGTGGTACTATGTCTGCTGATATGGAAACCATGAATGCTGTTACAGGAGGAGCTTTTAATCTTATATCTCCTTCCCAATGGGCAGGTGCTTTTGGTAGAGGTGCTTACAATAATGAATGGGAAAAAATTCCTTACTATTTATTGGCTGGAAATAATGGTATAGTTACAGATAATTTTGCACAAGAACACCCTTGGTATAGTATGGGAGCTAATCTACTTTTTGACACTGCTACTTTAGGTGCAGCTGCTGCTGGAAAATCTGGTATTCAAGGTGGTATAAATTATGCAAAAACTAAAGCATTAAACAATGGAGCAGGACTTTATTTAGATTTGAAAACAAGATTTACTCCTGCAAATGCTAAGAAAATTACTACATTTAATAAAAATGGATTTTTATCAAAAACTAAAAATGTAGATCCATTTTTTATTGATTCACCTTGGGGAGAAGGAATGTCTCCAAATTCTCCAAATGTTGTAAATACTTTTCCATCTCCTTATTTAGTAGATGACTATTTTGATTTAGGATTACATCTTGATCGTGTTCCATTTGATCCAGCAAAAGTAAAACCTATGGCTCAAATGGTTTATGATGCAGGACATTATTCTTTAGGTAAGCCTATACAAGCAGTTCTTGACAAAAGATATGTACCTTTTATAAATGAAAAAAGATTGCCTGGAGTTGTAGCGGAAGCTGAATCAAAAGTAAATAAAATTTTAAGAAGGTTACAGATTTTATAAAAAAAGCAGAATTAGAGAAAGGTTATGATGTAAATGCTGCACAAAAAGAATTAGCAGATGAAATATTTTATAATGGTAGATTAGATCGAGACCCAATTATAAGGCTAGAAGGGCCAAACCCAAGATATGGTGGAATTTATGATTCAAGATCTAATGAAATATCATTAGTAGCAACAGACCCACTTTCTTCAAATATATTGCTTCCTATTGATAAGCTTAATCCTCTTGCTGCTCATGAATATCAACATTACGTACAAGAATTAAATCCTTATTATAAGAAAATGGTAGTATATGACCCTTCTTCTAATTATTATGTAACGAATCCAGAAAACAAAAGTGCTAGAACTACTTTTTTCTATTTAGATAATGCAGAAGATCCTTGGCTCAGATCTCCACATGAAGTACAATCTGAAATTGCTCGTTATAAATATATTCATAATAATCCTCGTTCTGTTAGTGAATGGCCTCGTGAACAACAACAGGATTTATTTAATTTTGTCAGTGATCAGTTTGAGATAGATAAATATAATGCAGAACGTATGGTAAAAGCTATGGGAGTTGCAGGATATGCTGAAGGAGGACCACTTAAAAAATCAATATAAAGACTTCTCTACTAGATTATCTAAAGCATGGGGTAATCAAGATTTAAGTCAAGATGATTATGATTATCAGAATATTATAATGATGATCCAGATAGAGCTTATAGGCAACTAGAGTCTATTGAAAAAGGAGGGAAAGGCCATTTTGATGATGATGGGAAAAGTGGTATTTATAAAACACCAAATCATGCTACTTATCCTGATTTAGGCCCTAATTCTTGGCTTAATGATGATAAGATATTTAATATGTCTGCAAGACAAGCTGTACCTGAAAACACAGATAGAGTATTAGATTATTTAGGTTCAGATTTAGACTATAATAGAGGAGCAACAAAAGTTAATGTATGATGGTGCTTATCAATTACCTGAAATAACAGTTACTCCAAATGGTAATCATACAGAACTTATTCCAAATAGAATTAGGTACAGGTTGGATGTATAGAGATAGAG
>CYGL01000554.1_pt1 | contig 13975 bp, 23 predicted proteins | sample 485531 | NCBI WGS metagenome assembly CYGL01 (sample SAMEA3497897, study PRJEB9818) | human gut metagenome | reverse complement strand
CGAGCTTGACTGCTCCACCCGCGATACCACCGGCGAAAAGCTGGGCGGTGCTTGTGCAATCGAGATCAACACCTCTATGCTGCTGCTGGACGGCGACGATGATGAAGATGTTGCAGCCGAAATCGAGAAGGCCATTAAGAACTCCGCTTGCTACTACGGCGAGCAGGTTCTCCTGATCGGCGGGAAGTTCGGCAGCGAGTATGGCAATGATGAACACGAAATCATCATTGAACTCGCCGATGTTCTGGCAAAGGTTGACCGCTGATGGCGGCCCGCCAGCCTGTAACCCTCACCTGTGAGCGGTGCGGGCAGTCTTTTGAAGGTGACCCGCGTTCAAAACTCTGCCCGGACTGCAAACTGGTTTCAAAGAGGGAGTGCAATCGAAACTTCAAAAAGCGCAACAAGGATGGACAGACCAGAAAGATCGGCAGCAAGCAGGTCTGTTCCTCCTGTGGGAAGTCGTTCGTTTTGAAAAGTACCCGCGCTACCCTGTGCCCGGACTGCCGGGCGTTGAGCGAACAGGCAAAGCGCAAGATCGGCAGCATCCATATTTGTTCCACTTGTGGGAAGCCATTTGTTCTTCAGAACTCCCGCTCGTATCAATGCCCGGAGTGCCGCGAAAAAGCAAAGCAGCCCGCACCGCCCCGGCCATCGACAAAGATCACGAGGGTTTGCGTAATCTGCGGGAAGTCGTTCGAGATCTACCCATCCGATGGAGCAAGGAAGTGCTGCTCCAAAAAGTGCGGGGCTGAACTCCGAACGAGGAACGGTCACCGTGGACATTTTAGCTGGGGGCTTGACGCACGGCAACGGCGGGCCGCTGATCCGGCTGTGCAAGCGCAGATCAGGGCAATTCAGCCAGCCAGTCAGGAGGCCGTTAAGAAAATACCTGAATCCCAGCGTGGCCCGCAGAATCGTGAATCGCTTGTCTGGATTTTGATTGACCCGAATGGAGACTACCATATGGCGGTCGGTCTCAATGATTGGGCCAGAAAAAACAAGAATCTGTTTTTCCCACCAGACGTGGACGAGGACACTGCAGCGATGCGTATCCATTCTGGCTTCGGTGCCATTGCCTCATCCATGCGTGGAGCGGCTTCCCGGTCTGATCATCCCTCTGAAACCTACAAGGGATGGAGGCTGGCCCGGCTCCCGGAGCCGAAGAAGCCCGGCGAGGAAACCTACGACAATTTTATTGCAGAGGAAAAGGAGAACGAAAAATGAAAAAGATCATCAACGGCAAGCTGTACAACACCGAAACCGCAAAGAAACTCGGCGACTGGGAGTCCGATCAGGACTACCGTGGTCTGTACCACGAAGAGGAGTCTCTCTACCGCACGAAGTCTGGAAACTATTTTTTGTGGTGCTACGGCGGGGCCGCCAGCCGGTATAACCAGCAGATCGGGCAGAATGAGTGGTCGAGCGGTGAACTGATCCAGCCGATCAGCGAGGACCGGGCTAAGAAGTGGGCCGAGGATCGTCTGGACGGCGATTCTTACGAGCGCATTTTTGGGGAGATCTCCGAGGGCGAATCGGAGACTGTATCCGTAATTCTCCCCCCGGATGTTGTTGCAAAGCTGAAGGAGGAAATGGAGCGCAGCAGCAAAAAGCGAACGGACGTAATCGTCGAAGCCTTGCGGCAATATCTCAAATAACGAAAAGGCCCCCGGCAGCGATGCCGGGGGTTCTTTTATGTCGCCGTTACATCCAGATCGTCCGGGTGCTTTGCCAGCTTTTCTGCCAGCTCGCCGAGGGCATCCTCTGCCGTGAGTTGGTCGTTGTATCTGTACTCGGCGGTGCGCAACTCGCCGCAGTTGCCGTCTGCCCATGAATCCGGCACGTCGATAGTCCCGGTGATTGTTACCTTGATTTTCATTCGCTGCTTTCCTTTCGTTCCACGGCCTCCGGCTCGATCAGGTCCTCGATCTGGCAGCCGAGAACCTTTGCCAGCTTGAGCAACTGGTAAACGTCACGGGGCGACACGGAGGCGGCGGCACCATGACTCAATGGTCCGAAGCGGCACCCCGCTCTGCTTGGACAGGTCGGATCTGGTCATGCCCTTTTCAATCAGCTTTTTGTCGATGGGGGTCATGTTCTCGGTCATCGTCAGTTTTCTCATGCGGTGATCACTCCCTTTCAGCATCTATTATACTGCGTGTGTATGGCTTTGTCAATTTGACGAAATAACCATACATACGCATTGTTATTTGTGCAGTATACATCTTGATAACCATGCGCGCGTATGGTAATATATAGACACAATAAAGGACGGGGGTAAAACAAAATGACCAAGTATACTAAGTTCGAGGCAATCTTCAGAAACGAGACGCTGGTGTTCACCGACAGAGATCCGAAGTTCAGAAACCGGCTGGATGTGTACAATTACATCTGCGCAGAGCGGCTCGGCAAGAAGTACGGAAAGTTCATCCGCATCAATGAATCCACGGTTTGCTACTAAGAAGGAGGTCTGAATCGTGAAACGCTATAAGGTGTACGTCTACAACGACGGTCGATAAGATCTGGGACTGCTACGAGGTCCTTGCCGAGGACCCGGTGGATGCCCGGAACGTGGCGGTGCAGCGGTTGATCGACGAGACCGGGCACGGTCTGGATGTTTACGAAGTGACCGACGTGTGTGAGATCAAAGGCTAAGGGGGGGCAGCGAAATGATGACCAGTACGTTCGACAAGATCTATGCCAACGCCCAGAATATGAACATCGAGACCAGCGAGTGGTTCAACCGGGCGGGGTTCTTCTGGTGCCAATGCACCGAGAAACAGTTGCAGAAGATGCGGCTGCTTCTCCGGGCGCAGGGCTGCAAAACCGTCATGCGGGATGACGGTGAGTGGTTCGTCCTGAAGAACGGAAATATCATTAAAGCATAAGGGAGAACAAAAGAATGTGTGTTCTGATTAAATATATGAACGTAGACAGCAAAAATCAATATCTGCTGTGAAGTGGCATACAAAGACACCGAAGATGAATGCTTCATCGAAGCAATGAAAAAATTTTCGTCAATCCTACCCCGGCAAGAATAGAATTCTTGAAGTAATAGACGCAGCGGCACTTGGCGCAAATTACAACTAATCCCCGCCTGATGATGGCCCCCCGGTAAGGGCCGAAACCTCCCGGCAGCCAGCCGGGTAGGTCGCGGGAACCACCTGCATATCGTGAACAAAATTTTAGGAGAGCCGAATTATGAAAAAGATTGCAAACAAGTCCATCCCGCTGTTCCAGCTGGAGCAGAGCCATCTGGAGGGCCGCTACCGCAGCGTGGAATACACGCACATGATCGTCAACGGCTACGAGGTCAGGTGGCCGAGCTGGATGAACTTCATAGCTGCGCTCGAAGATCACACCGCAGAGTTCTTCGTTCCGGGTGGAACGTGGGAGCCGCTGGGTGATGAAAAGCCGAATTTCTAAGGAGGGCCAGATTATGAAGCTGCTGGATCTGTTGAACGTGATCGAGGACGACACCCCGATCTGGATTTACATTGATCATCCGTTTCCGTGTAAAAGGAGGGGCTGTTTTTCGGGGCGGTGCAGTTCGCTGCGGAGAACGATTCCGAGTGGGAAGGCTACCGTGTGGTGCTGACTTTCCCGGAGTTGTATGAGCCTCTCGGCGGGGTTGTTGGTATGTCGATTGTCGTTGTGAAGGAGGAGCAATAGTCGTGAAGTTCTATCATGCTACTACAAAGGAGGCTGCGGCAAGCATCCAAAAGGACGGCGTTCTGAAAGCCGGGCCTTTCGGGGAGGTGTTCCTCTGCCGCTCCCCGCTGGACGCTTGCAAGTTCCTAATCATCCGGGGAGTGCTTCAGGTTTCGGTGTTCGAGGTAAACCTGAAGCGCAGCGAGGTGACTGAGAGCCACGACCATTCCGAGGGGTTCTTCCAGTGCAAGGCATACACGCACGACGGCGACATTGCCGTTTCAGACCGGGTGCCTGTTCGCACCTATGACTTTCAAAATCTTGTAAAGGGGTATAAATCATGAAAATGGTAAACGCAAAGGGCGAGGCCGTCTATTTCAATCGGGCATGGAAGCATGGGAAGGAGACGTGGGTGGTTCAGGGCATCGGCGAAACGCTTGTGATCGGGCGTGACCGCCAGAAGCGCAGGAGCCGCACATTCACCCAGCTGCCGCAGGCTGAGAAGTACCTCGCTCGCATGGGATTCAAAGCCGCCCCTTGAGCCTTGATTTTTCCAACGGAAAAACACCCCCGGAGAAGCGTGTAAACTCTCCGGGGGTGTAACTTTATTCTGAATGCGTAAAACGCCACACAGGGGCTTTCTGTGCGGGCACAGAAAAGGGCAGGTGCTATTGCGCATCTGCCCTTTGTTTTGCGTGTGGGTTTACTCGCTGCAGAGCCACTCTGCGTAGTGGAGGTTGAGCCACCCGGCTCCGCTCTTGAGTCTGCCGTAGCTGCCATGCACCTCGGTGATGGTGAAGACGTTCGGGCCACGGACGACCACGGTGGCGGGGTATTCACTGCCGGGGCCTTTCCGGGCGGCGACCATCGGGACGGTCACCCGAACCAGAAAGGGCGGCTGCGCCACGTTGTACTGGGTCAGGTTGTACCGCTCGATCATGGCGCAGAGAACCTCGACGTAGTCCGGGGCGGTGGCGTACCCTCCGTCCTTGATGATCTGGGCGGCTGTGCGGTAGTCCAGCTGCCAGCGCAGTCCCTTGTACCGCAGGTCGGTGCCGTTCATCGCCCCGGCGAGGTATGCGCTGTGGTCGGCGATGGAGTCCTCGACGCTGGCGTACACCCGGAACTCGGAGGGCTGCCGGACGGTTTCTCCGCTGCTGGCCTCCGAAGATACCCACGTCATGCTTTTCCCGGTCCATGTGGAACCGGGCCAGTTGTTGCCTGAGAGGTTCTTTTTCATCCCGAAGCAGTTGTTGGAAGCCGAGGCCAGCGGAGACCGGCCCCAGAAACTCTCGATGATGAACTGGGCGAGGGTGATTGCTGCCGGGATGCCGGACACGACGTTGTCCAATGTGGCCAGCGGTGCGACCTTCTTGATGACCGCTTCGTGGGACAAATACTTCAGTTCTTCTGCTTGCATGGTGCCCTCACTTTCTGGCGGTGTACTTCAGGCTGATCCATCCGGCTCCGCTCTTCAACTTGCCCCAGCCGCCCTGCTGCTGCACGATGGTGAACACCTGCCCCTTACTCACAGTCTGGGCGACGGCGTAGCTCGTGCCCGGTCCTTTGCGGACGTTCAGGCTGCTGGCCGTGATCTGAACGATGAACGGCTCCGGGGCGGCCTCTGCGCCCAGCCGCTTGTTGACCTCGCTGGCGATGTACGGGAACTTGCTTTTGAGGTAGGGGCCGGGGCAGAGCGTGGACTTGAAGTAGCAGTGCATCGTGAGGTTCCCGGTCTTGTCGCCGGTGAAGTTGAGCCGCTGGATGCCGTTGCGCTTGCAGATGTCTACGCACAGGTCGATGAGCGAGGCCATCGCCTTGTCGCTCACAGTCCAGTTCGGGCCGAGGGTGTTGTTTGCCACCTCGATGGTGACAGCCTGATTGTCATTGTCCGGGCTGCTGGAGGTCCATGCCCGGTCCTTTTCCTCGACGTACATCCCGATGCGGCCATCGGTGCCGATGCCGTAGTTTGAGCTTGCCTTTCGGCTGGTCGGGGCAAAAACTGCGCCGCACTGCTCCACGGTCAGATTGCCAGCCATGTGGTGGATGGTGATCTTGCGGATGGGCTTCTTGCGGGGGCTTGTCCTGTTCGGGCTGATCTTGGTGTAGGAGATCAGAGAACTGTTGCTCATGGGAGCGACCTCCTTTCTCCCCGGCGGGCTGCTGCACCAACCGGGGAAGTCTGAATGTGTTAGTCTTTGGTGATCTCGTCGGCGATGTTCTCGGCCACCTCGTCCATCTCCTTGATGGCGGCATCGATGAAAGCGTCCAAGAAGGGCGTGACCTCGATGTTCTTCATCTTGAGCAGCTTGATGACCAGAGCGTGCTTGTCGGTCTTGGGAATCTTGCCAGCTTCTGCGGCTTTCTCTGCGCCCTTGACCAGCTTGCGGACCAGCGAGAAGATGCGCTGCTCGCGGAGCCAAGGAATGCCGATCTTGGCAGCCATGAGCATGGCAATGGTGCCGATGATCTCCATGACGCCGGGAAGAATGGCGGTTGCGATTTCGGTGATATTCATAGCTTTCCTCCTGTTAGATGTCGTTGGTTTCGTGGGCTTTCTGATTCAGATGTTTCTCCAGCTTGGAGAGTGCATCCTTGCACGGGCCGTTGCAGCCCTGCTCGATCAAGCCCTGCAGGGCACCCTTCAGACCGTAGCAGAGCAGCGTCTGCTCGTCCTCGATGGACTTGATAAACTCGCTCTGCCGCTTGTTGATCTGAAAGACCTTGTAGACGGCCACGATCACACCGATGATCACGCCGATGGACGAGATCACCGATGCGGCCTTGATTACGGTGTCGAGGTCAATGTACATCTTCCTCCACCTCCCCTCTGGCCGGACTGGGCAGAACGGCAGAACAGGCGCACTCGATGTCGTGCAGCGATTCTTCCTCGGCTGCAACGGCACCCAACTGCTGAAGCTGTTCGTTCTGCGCCTTGGCGATGCGGAGAAGGGTCGCCACGGCATCGACTAAAAAGTCGATGAGTTCCAGCCCGCCAGAGGAGTTAGGCATCCTTGTAATCCTCGCCAGTGATGGTTTTGTAGTCGTCCTCGGTGATGGTGCCCTTTTTGACGCGGGCTGCGATGCCAGCCTTGGTCAGACGACCGTGTTCATAGAGGCGAGACAGGCTCTCAACTAAAGTAGTAGTAGTCATAATTACAAAACCCCCTGTTCGATCAGCTGCATGGTGTAGTCGTCAATGGCCTTGCTGGTGTCGATCTCAGTGATCGATGCCAGCATCTGATACTCGGAGAACGTGATCTCCCGGCTCTCGCACTTGTAGTCGGTGTAGGCCGGAGTGCCGTCCTGTTCGGGATGCTCCACGGCGGTGATGTTGCGCCGCTGGATGTAGGTCTCCGGGCCGATGATCTGGAGTTCTTCAGGCTGGCTGGAGCATACTTCGGGTACCCAAGGTTTCATGGTTCTTTTTCCTCCGATCTAATTTTGAGATGATTTCTTTGAGCTTGCCGATCTTCACGTTCGGTTTGATCCTGCGCTTGAAGCACTCGTAGGTGTCGGTGCAGGAAAACCAGCCCATGTAGCTCAGCATGGCTGCGATGTTGTGGCGGCAGTAGCTACGCCCTGCCTCTTTCGCCTTGTGGAGGTGCCGGGCCGTCTGTGTGGCCTTGAGCATGATCCGCTTGCGAATGATGGTCTTGTCCCGGTAAAATACAAAGCCCATAAAATCCAGAGGTCGGCCCATTGCTTTCCGCTTGCCCTGATAGAAGAACTTGCAGACCTGCCGGTTCTTCTTCAGCTTCAAACGGAACCGCTGCCCCAGCAGTCTGCGGATCTGAACGTCGGCATTGTGTAGGGCTTTCTTGGCCGCTGCATAAATTGTCACGTCGTCCATGTACCGCACGAGCTTGTCGAGGCCGAGGGTCTCGGTTATCAACTTGTCGAGCGGCTCCAGCAGGTAGTTGGCCAGCCATTGCGAAATGTAGAACCCCAGCGGAATGCCCTTTTTGAACTCCCGGAGGCACAGCCAGATGACGTGGAGAAACCATTCATCCTTGATCCTGATTGCAAGCTCCCGCATCAAAACGTCCAGCCGGATGCTGTCGTAAAAATGCCGGATGTCAACTTTCAGGAAGTTCCGGGTCCCTTTCGGGTCTGAACGGAGCCACTTCTCAATCCTCCGCTTGGCGTAATGTGCGCCGCGTTTCGGGAAGCTGCCGCAGCTGTACTTGTATGCGGTGCCGGTGATGATCGGCTCCAACACCAGCACGATGATGTGGTGCAGCCATTGTTCGTGGATCTCCGGCTCAAAGATCTTCCGAATCTTACCGTGTTCGTAGATGATCTTCGGGGTGTGCTTATGGGGCTTGAATCCGAGTTTCGGGTTCTGGACTTCTATCCCATCGGGTTTGGTGTTCAAAATCATATCGTGCATCTTCTGAACTTCGTCGTCCAGATGGGCATCGATATACTTTACCTCCGCTCGGCGTGTTTTGCCTTTCCGAAGGTTCTTGTATGCCTTGCGGATTGTTTTCTCCGAAAGCATTGCTTGATACAGATACTTGTACTCTTTCAACTTGTACGCCTATAAGATATTCTTTCTTCTATCTCCTGCGCATGGTAGGTGCGACCGCTTTGCCATGCGCCCTGTATCGGACCTATTTCCACTCATCTTTCCAATTATGGCGAGTAAGCCGCATTTCAGCGGTCAGCGGTGTAGGCTGCGCCCATCATGGCGCAGTGCATAAAATGCAGAGTGCGGCGGCTTTGGCGTAGGATGTAGATTGCAGATAGAATCAGGCCGAGCCGATGTTCCAGTTCGCGTTGCCAGCGTCATTGTTCAGATTGATGCACCGAGGCCCCGTATTGGTGCCATTGTTGCAATTACCGAACCGTAGGCCCACCGAAGATGACGCCGCCGCACTCCCCTTATTATTTTTCAAAAATGAATAAGCGATTTAGGCTCCACTGGGGGAGTTGCGCTTTGCAGCGCACCCCCAGACCCCCCTGCGGGGCGGTTTACACCGCCACGCCTACAGGTGGTAACAGGAGAATGGCCGAGCCGATGTACCAGTACGCGTAGCCAGCGTCAGTGTCCAGATAGATGCACCGAGGCCCCGTAAGGGTGCCATTGTTGCAATCACCGAACCGTAGGCCCACCTTTGTGCCTTCGGCATGGTAATAGATACCGTCGCAGCCACCGAGGACGGTACTGCCGTTGAACGGCTCGATTGCCACGGCTCCAAAACCGGGCACCACGGTGTAGTGGGAGGGGTAGTCCCACTTGTCCTGATCGGTGGTCGGCAGGACGATGCCGGTGTTGTGGTAGGTCGCCCCGGTCACGTCGTAGGTGTAGTTCTTGCTGACCTTGTAGTCGCCGTTCACCAGCAGGGTGTACGGATCGCGCATCCACTGCTGGTAGCTGCCCAGCACGATGGAGTGGAAGATCTTATTCAGGCTCTTCTGGTCGGTGGTGGCGTAGAACTGGCCACCGCCCACCACGGCGTTCTGCTTGACACCCATGGTCGGGGTCAGGCTCTGGTCGTAGCCGGAGCAGTTGCCGTATCCGAACACGTCCTGAATGTTGGAGTTCTTGCCGAACATGAGCAGCAGGTCCGCGATGGTCTCGACGATTGCGCCGCCGAGGAACTTGGCACGGTTGCCGACCGCATCGATGGCGGTTTTCTGGGCGGCTGTGGTCTTGTTGTAGTCGGGCTGGAGGCCGGACAGGGAGCGCATCTTGTCCTCGACGATGGAGCCGTAGAACATGGGCAGCCATACGCCCTCCAGCTCCTTGTTGTCCGGGTCGATGAAGCCGACAGGCTCGTAACCCTCCCGCTTGGTCAGGCTGAACTTCACGACGCGGTCATCGCCGACGACGGTCTCGTTCTTGTAGATCTTCTGGATCCAGCTGAATGCGCCGCCGTCGTAGGAGGTGTTGGCCACGTCCGAAGCGGAGCCGTCGCTGTACTTCTTGGAGTAGTCGTTGTCCTGAAGGCGGTAGTCCGGGGTGCCGTCCGAACGGACCATGTAGGGCTTGTTGGCTTCCAGAATCTCAAAACCAGCCCAGTCGTTCAGGGAGATGCTGCCGTTGGTGTTGCGGCTCACCGGGGTGAAGTTCTTGTTCAGACCGATGTACTCGATGCGCTGCGTCGGGCTGAGAATATTCATGTGCTCGATGAAGCCGTAGATCGGATCGACCGCCAGAATATTGTAGATCTTGTCCAGCGTTTCCTTGTCGGCGATATAGACTTTTTCTCCTGCCATTATTCCGTTACCTCCTGAAAATAAATAAGGCCGTTGTCGATGCCGATGATGTACTTCTTGCCGGTGGTGTCATCATAGGCGTACTGCTTGTTCGGCATCTGGATCGTGACGTCCGTGGCGTTGCTGACCTCCAGCAAGAAGTCGATGGTGATCGTGGACGGCAGCAGGTCGTTGAAAGCGGGCATATAGTCCCACTGGTCCGTTTCTGCAATGGCGAGTGCATAGAGGATCTCGCCCTCATCCGGGTCGGTGGCGAAGATGCCGATCTCCTTGACGTAGTAGCCGTTCTTCAGGTCGCCGCTGTCCTGATGGTTCGACATGATGAACTTCACAAAGACGTTGGTGGCATTCTGTACGGTGGTCGTGGTCAGGGGGAAGGTCTGCTTCTGCGACTTGAGGGCGGTGCGGGTGGTGAGATCCTCACCGCTCGTGTAGCTGCCGTCACCTGCTGCCGCTTTGGTCAGCTTGATGGTGCAGCGTCCGGCCTGTGCCTTGGCGAGAAGGGCGATGCCCTTTTTCGTCAAAACAGATTCTTTGAAAATTCCGGCCATTGTGGTACCTCCTGTCAAAGAATGATAGTGTGTGAATTGGCTGCGGCGGCTGCCGGGGCACTCTGCGCAGCGATGGCTTTCAACTCGACATTGTTGAAATTGTTGAGAATCCGAACGGTGCGGCTCTCAACAAAAAACGCCGAGGTGACGGTCTGCGCTGCTGCGTTGCCCCGCTGCCGGGATGCAGCGTGGTTCAGGATGTTTGTGCTGGGAGCCGAAAAGCCGCCAGCGGGGATAAATACTGCACCCTGCGCCGCTGTGGTGCGGGCGGGGGTGTGGTTGTAGATATGGGCTGCCGGGGCCGCTGCCATTGCTGCAGCGGATGTCTCCACGAGATCTGCGTTCCCGGTTCTGCCCTGCGGGTGGTTGGTGATCGCTGCGGACGGCGCAGCGGCGATGGCTGCTGCCGTCAATTCCTGAAGGCTGCCGCTGGCCATGGCCTTGTGATGGTTCAGCACCGGGCGGTGCGGTTCCGAAAGAGACCCGGCTGCAGCGTACATCTGCATCTTCTCGTGTCGCTCGATCAGGATTCTGCGGATGTGGGAGCGGACGTTCTTGACCCGCTTGACCACCCGCGTGAAAAAGGTGGCGGCATCCGGGGTCAACTGGCCGCTGGTCACGATGTCGAACGTGCCAGGCTCCCTCGGTTCCTCGGTGAAGTCCGGCCACTCGACCACATCGCCCTCTCCGAAGACTGCCTGAATCAATTCCTCGACCGCTGACACGGTTCCGGCTCTCGCTGCCCACAGGAAACTCTTTTTGATGATTTCCCGCTTGGCATCGACGCTCAGACTGTCGACGTAGTAAGGTGTGCGGAGTTCCACGGCCAGAACGTCCAGAATACTCTCCGGCAGGTCATCAATGACGGACATGGTCCGGGTCTGGGCCAGTTCCTGCATGATGCGCCGCTTCTCCTGCAATATGGCGTAGGAGAAAGCGATCACCTCCGGGTCGTACCTGTAGGCATTGTTGAGCAGGTCGGTGATCTGGCCGTTGTAGAGATCAGTCATCTTCCAGCCCTCCGTATACGAGGTTGACGGTTCCGGGCTGCGCTGCCTCCGTGGTCGAGACCACCGCGAATGCCGGGGAGCGGATCACTGCCCGCTTTGCCCCGGCTGCCCGGATGCGGTGTTCCAGCTCGCTGGGGTTGATGTCCTTTCCGATGTCGCTGCGCTGCCACAAGACGTAGGCGTTCACGGCTTCGGTCACCTCGTTCTGGATGGTGGCCGCCTGTGCCATGTCGCTGCGGTTGATGTAGTAGGTCACATCGACGTTGAAGGTCTGGACTGCCGGAGCGGAGCAGGTGACGTTGTCCGTGATGGGCCGGATCGTCTTGGAGTTCAGGGATTCCTGAAGCCCTTTCAGAAATCCGCTGCTGGGGAGAGTGCCGTCTTTCATCAGGGCGTAGATCACGACCTTGCACGGCTCCGGGGAAAACGGGACAACGTCACCCACCTCGGTGCTGTAGGTCTTTGCCCAGTAGATGTAAGACCCCTCAGACCCGGCGGTCGATTCCGAATCCGGGGCGAGGAAGATTCGCTCGGCGAGGTTCTCGTCTGTTTCGAGGTTTGCGCCGCCGCCGCTCTCGGTCACGTTTGAGACGCTCTCCACATAGGCCACCGGGTCCACGATGGTGGAAATCTGGCCGGGCATATAGCCGTTGCCAGTGATGCCCTCCACGGTGCAGGTGGCCTGAATGTCTACGCTCTCTTTCCCGGCCTCGACCTCGCCGTATTCAGAGGTTGCGAAGTATACACCCTCGCCGTTGGTGACGCGGGTTCCGGCTGGGATGCCGATGGCGTAACCTCTCGGCTCCGAAAGGGTGAAGCGGATGGTAGTGGTCGCTGCTTTCGGCTGCTGCCGAATTACGCCACGGTTGCCGCCGAGGTTGTCCAGAAATTCGCCGTAGCTGTACTTGAGCAGATCCTGCTTGCCAGCCCGGTCGGTGAACATCTCCAGCTGGTAAAGGTCCAGAGCGACGCTGTAGATCAGGATGCGCATCGGGTCTGCAGGTGCAAGGCTGCGGCTCTTCCCGGTGACCTCCTTGTACTTTTTTTCAAAGTTGGAGACTATGCGGTTCATCATCGCGTCGACCGTGTCGTTGTCGATGAACGAGACCTCCGGGAGGTCGAAAACGGATTGCAGGGTATCAGGCAAGAGAACACACCACCTTTGCTTTCAGGCTGCCGTTCATCACGGCGATTTCGTCCGTGCCCTCGAAGTCTACCTCGCAGGACTCCACTCGCGGCTCGTACTTTTCGATCTTTTCCATGATTTCCAGTGCCACTTCGTTCATGGCTACCTGCACCGGGTGAGATACGGAATCGTAGCTGATTCCGAAATCCCGGTAAAGCGGGCAGGTGCCCGCAGGGGTCAGGATGATGTTTCTCACGCACCGGGCGATGTCCTCCAGTTCGGTGCTGTCACCATCGAAGCTGACTTGTACGTCAGAGATCTGCATCGTATCCCTCCCATCAAAGATATTCTTCCATCGTCAGGGTCATCTTTGCCTTGACGATCTCGCCCCGGCTGTAGACCACCTCATAGGCGGTTGAGGCATTGGTGATCTTCCAGCGGTGCTTTCCGACCCTCCGAAAGCCGATGACCAACATCTGCACGTCGCCTGTCTCGACGCAGTTGTTGATGTAGTCCATCATCAGCCGGGGCCTGACACCAAGCTCTGCATTGAGTTGGATGTCAAAGGTGATCTGTCCGAGGCCGGGGCGGATGAACTCGGATTGATCTTTCAGCCCCATGCGGCTGTGCGTGGCCCACACTGCGGAGGTTGTGCGCTTGAGATTCTCCGGCGTAAGAACGCGCCGATCGGAGGTCTGGAAAATCAGGCCGAGGCCCCAGTTTCCGATTATCACGTCAGATACCTCCTGCTTTTAGGGTATTGGTGGCGTTGTCGGGCTGGTCAAGCCCTGCGTAGTGTGCTTGTGCTGCTGCAGGCTGATCGTTCCAGCCTTGACATCGTTCGTTGCGGTAACTCCATCATGGGTGGTGATCTGCTTTTCGACCAGCAAGGTCTTTTTGAGGTGGTCTCTTTTTTGACCGTGACTTTTCCAGAATTCCACTCCGGGGCATTGATGGTGATCTTCTTGCTGGCCATGATGGTCATGGTGCCATCCTTGTTGGCCTGAATGGTGCAGCCTCCGACCTGAATCGTCCAGCTTTCGGTGGTGGTCACGTCAGCGGTGCCCTCTATGGTCTGGCCTGTATGCCTTGGCCCCGGCATCGTAGGTCTCGTTTGCGGTGCCCGGCTCGTTGGAGTACTCCTTGCGGTATACTCCCTCCCGGCCATCCGCTGGCTGGTAGTCGCCGTGCCACACCGGGCCGATGATCACGCCAGCGCAGCTGCCGTTCGAGAGATGACCCACGAGAACCTGATCGCCGATCTTGGGCATCCAGTATTCCCATGCGAGGAACGGCAACTCTGAAGTTGTGCTGCCGTCCTTGTCCTCATAGGAAACTCTGGCCGTGCCCTCCGGGTAGTTGATGCTGCTGATCTTTCCGATGCGGAGGATATTGCTGTCGGCCACTGGATCACC
>CYGL01000553.1_pt1 | contig 13978 bp, 21 predicted proteins | sample 485531 | NCBI WGS metagenome assembly CYGL01 (sample SAMEA3497897, study PRJEB9818) | human gut metagenome | reverse complement strand
GACGGCACGGTAACAGTCCAGTTGATCAAGGTGCTGGACGGCACCGGCGCGGCTCCCAATGAGATCGCCAGACTGTGCGCAACCTACGACGCGCCCTTGTGCATGGACTCACGCGGGCCGAACGGCGACCTGTGCGACCGGTTGAAAGCGTTGGCCGACATCAACGGCGACCCCGCCGTGCGTTTCGTGGACATGCAAGCCGCCGACTTCCTCAGCGTCGGACAGGCGTTCGTGAGCGGCCTCGAGAACGGCACAGTCCGCCACGCCGGTGACCCTGAGCTGGACGCCAGCGCGGCGAACAGCGCGCGCACATGGAGCGGCGACGCTTGGCGCGTGTCAAGGCGCGGCAGCACCGGCCAGACCTCGCCGCTCGAAAGCGTCATGCTTGCCGCGTGGGGTGTCTCGCACAGGCCTGAACCCGAAGGGGCATTGCAGATATTCTGACCATGTACGACTGTGGCGGACTGTGGCGGTCGCCACTTGCCATCAGTGCGCCTTCGCACGCATTATGTTCCGCATGAACGACTTCGGTTTTTTGCAGCGGCTACGCTTCGCCGGCAAGATCATCACGCGCGGCGTGTCCGCCATTGATGACATGCCGGCCGAGATAATGCCGCCCAGCCGCACGGCCGCGTGTGACCCGCTGCAACTGTCAACCGTGTTCCGTGGCGTCCAGGTGCTCCAGACCGCCATAGCCGGCTTGCCGTTGCATGAAATGCGCGGAGGCGTGAAGCTCAACACGCTTACGTCCATCATCGACCGCCCGGACGCCAACAGAAGCCGCCGCGACTTCATAAGCGACATCGTGGCATCGCTGTGCTTGGATGGCAACGCATTCATCCGCAAACTGAGATATGACGGCGACGTGGTGTCGTGCCAAGTCCTGCCGCCGTCACTGGTGACCGTGCGCGATGACGGCCGCGACCCCGCCGCGCCAATGCTTCGCTATTCGTATCTTGGCCGCGAGTACACGCCCGACGATGTAACCCACCTGAAGTTCTTGAACGTTCCAGGCCGGCTGCGCGGCCTTGGCCCCATCTCGGCGGCGCGCGAGGAAGTGGAAGGCGCGAAGATGGCCCGCGACTACAAGGCCAGATTCTACACCGATTCCTCCAACGTGAAAGGCTATCTGAAGAGCGACCAGAAGATCACGCCCGACAGCGCGAAACAGGCGAAGGACGATTGGGGCAAGGCCGGCAAGGCAGGCGACATCAAGGTGGTTGGCAGCAACCTCACCTATGTGCCGCTTGACATGAAGCCCGCTGACCTACAGTTTCTGGAGACACAGAAGTTCGACACCACACAGATCGCACGCCTGTTGGGTATCCCGGCCAGCATCATGCTCGCCGCCGTTGACGGCAGCAACCTCACCTATTCCAACATCGAGCAAAGCTGGATTGAGTTCTCCGACTACACGCTGGCGGCATATACCGGAGAGCTCGAGGAACTGTTAAGCGGCCTGTTGCCACGTGGCCGCGTTGCGCGCTTCGACTGGGATAGTTCGCGTCGCGCCGATATGGCCGACCGTTACAACTCCTACAAGACCGCCATCGGAGCTGGGTGGCTCACCGTGAACGATGTGCGCGAGCGCGAGGGCTTGCCGCCGTTGACACCAGAACAGGCGGCCCAGACACTACCGATTGGAGGCAATGCAAATGAGCAATGAGCATGACGAAAGACTTATGGAGACTCGCACGCTCAACGTCACCGGCCTACGCTTGCGCGACACAGGCACCACCGGTGACGGCATGACCTTGGAGGGCGTGGCAGTGCCCTTCAATCAGCGGTATGCGCTGTTCAGCGATTACGCCGAGGTGATAGACCCGGATTGTGACTTCGGCACACGCAAGACCGTGAAAGTAAGCCGCGAGCATGGCGACCTTATCGGCAAGATCACCGACATGCGACGCGAAGCCGAGGGCTTGCACGTCGTTGCGAAGCTGGCAGACACCGAAAGCGGGCGCGAGGTCGCCGAACTGGTACGCGAAGGCGTCTACGACGGCTTCAGCATCGGCTTCCGGCCGGTGGAAAACAGGGTCATTGACTCGGATGACGGCGTTACCGAGGTACACCGCCGAAAAGTGGACCTTTTCGAGGTTGCCGTCACCGGCATCCCCGCATATCCGGCCGCCGAGATCACAAGCCAACGCTCACAAAACACAACCACCAACAATGAAAGCGAGGTACCCAGCATGGGCAACGACAACGAACAGCGAGCAGTGAACGAACGCTTGGATGCGTTCGGTGAGGAACTGCGAGGCATCAAGGCCGCCGTGGCCGCAGGCATCCAGGCCGCCGCTCCGGCCGAGCTGGGCGGAGAGTTCCGCACCGCCGGCGACTATCTCAAGGCATTGAGCGACGAACGCAATGCCGGCCACGCGGCCGCCATCGACCTCATGCGCCAGACCCGAGATCAGATTGTCATCGGCGACACCGGCAACACCGTGGCATGGATTGCCGATGACCTGCGCCTGATCGAACAGCGCCGCAAGGTGACGAACATCCTCACCCACGACACACTGCCGGACACCGGCATGAGCATGGAATACAACGTGGTGAGCTCGGATTCCATGGACGTGGAAAAGCAGACCGCCGAGGGCGCGGCCCTGACCTTCGGCAAGATCAAGTTCGGCACCAAGACCGCCGATATCAACACCTATGGCGGATACACCACACTGTCTCGTCAAGCCATCGAGCGCAGCACCACCCCCATGCTCAACACGGCGTTGAAGGCCCTGCTCAACGCCTACGCGAAGGCCACCGAAGCTGCCGTGCGCAAATACCTGTACGATCTAATCAAATCCCAGCGCGACGCCACGTCCAGCCCGAACAATATCGAAGCGCCGGCAACCCTTGCCGCAATGACGCCAGATCAGTGGGCCGGGCTTATCCTCGACGCCGCCGAGAAGATGGACGATAGGAACGCTGCCATGACACGACTGTGCGTCTCCAAGGACGTGGCGTTGGCCCTTATCAAGCTCAAGGACGCGGGCGACCGGTTCATGGACATCTCAGGCAAGGGCAGCTCCGTCATCGGAGCCTTCGACCTCACCGGTGTGGTGGGAGACCTCATGCGCGTGCCGGTGTACCTCCTTCCTAAGGCCGAGACGGGCACCGCCGCGTTCATCGACCCAGCAGCCGTCACCGTGTGGGAGAGCGGCGGTCCGACCCAGCTATCCAACACCGACCCTGTGCACATCGTGGACAACTATTCGGTGTACGGGTACATGGCCGTGGCCACGACCTTCTCCGATGGTCTGTTGCCTATCAAGTTCAAGGCAGCCTGACACCATGCCGAACGATGAACAATTGTTGGCCCAGCTCCGCAACGAGGTGAACGTGCCCAACGGCGACGATGCTCGCTTGGCCGCGAAGCTGGCAGCCGCAAAGGCGTATGTGGCAAGCGCAGTGGGCTCGGCGTCCATCAAGGACGAAGTGCTCGCCGATTGCATCGTGTCGTGCGCCGCCGACCTGTACAACAGTCGTGACGCCCGGCTGGGCGTCATGGACGTTGGCGACGGCATGACCGAACCATTCAGGGTCTCGACAGACCCGTTGCGTTCGGTATGGCCTAAACTCAAGGCGGCTGGCGTGAACACCGGCGGGCTGGTGATCGCATGACCACCACCGTACGCGAGGAACGCGAAGCACTCATGGACCTGCTCGCCTCCGCCGCCGGAGACCTCGTGCAATTCGTGACCATCGACGCCCAAGAGGCACGGCCATTGCCCGGCAAGGCCGTTATTCTGATCGACCCGCCGGAAATCACGTTCGAGGGCTACCAGTTCCAGCAACGCATCTGGACCGTGAACGTGATCGCAGGCACCACCGCCACACAGGTGCAAGCACTGGACATCATCACACCCGTGGTCGAAAGACTCTGGGAACGCAAGGTGAACATGCGAAGCGCGAAGCCCGTCACCTATTCGCTGGCCGGCGTGGGCAACCTCGCGGCCTATGAGCTCACCCTTAACCCATTGGAACTTACCGAAGACTAACAGAAAGGAAACAATCATGGCGAAGATTCGCACACTCGGCCCCGGCATACTCAAGATCGGCGCATCCGGCTCCGAAAAGGACTTCAGCGCGGATGTCATCAACACCGCGTTGCAACCGAACGTTGACACCGAGGACCCGGACAACTTCCTTGACGGGCACACCGAGGCCGGCAGCCAGACCGAGTCTTGGACGCTGACCGGCAGCATCAAGGAGGACTTCAGCATGGACGGCATTCAGGTCTGGTGCAACCAAAACTCCGGCAAGGTACTGCCGTTCACGTTCGTCCCGAACACGAACGGCACAGTCAAGTGGGAGGGCAATGTGACGATTGCCAGCATCCAGGTCGGCGGCGACGCGAAGAACAAGAACAGCAACGACTTCAGCTTTGCCGCCACGGAAGTGCACCCCCTCTCCCACACCTCGGCGACCTCGGAGACCGCTTGACGGGGACGATCGGAGCCGGTGGCAACGGCTCCTTGCAACTGAAGGGTGCGCGCCAGTTGGCGCGCAGCCTGAAGCAGGCAGGCGACGATCTGAAAGACCTCAAGGCCGTGAACCGCGAGGCCGCTTCGATAGTCGCCGACGAGGCCAAGGAAACCGCACCGCACGCAACCGGCCAACTGGCGCGCACCGTGCGCGCCGGAGCCACACAGAAAGCCGGCGTGGTGCGCGCCGGCAACAACGGCAAAGTGCCCTATGCCGGCGTCATTAACTACGGATGGCCCGGCCACAACATCAAGGCGACCCACTTCGCCAACAAGGCCGCGAAAGCCACCGAGCCGGAATGGACGGCCCTATATTCTCAAGCCGTCGAAAAAATCATAAACCGCATAACCACAGGAGACCTAAGCAAATGAACGAAACCACCACACCTGCGAACACCCGCGTCCGCTACACCGACGGCCACACCGACGAAATCATGGTGACCATGTTCCAGCGCACAGCCGCTGAAACCTACGGCAAGGCCCACGGATGGGGCACCCTCATGGAGGCCGCCGTCAAGTTCAACGCCTATTCCGCCTATATGCGCTGCCGCCAGACATCGCTCACTGATCTGCCATTCGAGAAGTGGCTGGCAACCGTCGTGAGCATCGAGGACATGGCCAAAGACAACGACGCTGTGGACATGTTCGACGCCCCGTCGGCCGTCACCGGCTCCGATGACGAGGGAGAGAATTCTGTCCCTTTCCCTGCTGGGACGCCGGCGGCCTGAACGCCTATAGCTGTGTGCTCGCCGCCCGTTTCGGCGGCACCCCGTGGGAGTGGCGGCGTGAGAGCGGCCCTAGCCCGGAGGACTGGGGCACCTGCTTGGAACTGTTGGAAAAGGAACGCGAGAACGCCGAAGAGGCCGAGCAAGAAGCAAAGGGGCAGAGACAATGAAAAGCGCGATTCTGGCCATCCGCATCATCGGTGACGCCGCCAGCGCCGTGGCAGCCATGGACCAAGCCCAGCGTGCAAGTATGTCGTTTCAGGACAAGGTAGGAAAGGCCAGCGTGGCGGCCTCCGCCGCGCTGGCGGCCGTCGGAGCCGGAGCGGCGGCCTGCGCAAAGTCCGCCGGCGATCTGCAACAGTCGGTCGGCGGCGTCGAAACCGTGTTCGGTGACTCCAGCAAGCAGATGCTGGCATGGAGCAAGAACGCGGCCCAGAGCGTGGGCCTAAGCCAGAACGAATACAATCAGTTCGCCACGCTGGTGGGCAGCCAGTTGCAGAATTTCGGCATGTCCGCTGAAGAGTCTGCGGGAAAGACAAACGACCTCATCGGCTTGGGCGCTGATTTGGCCAGCATGTTCGGCGGCACCACCGCCGACGCCGTGGATGCTCTGTCATCGGCGCTCAAGGGCGAGATGGACCCCATAGAAAAGTACGGCATCAGCCTGAACGACGCCACGCTACAGGCTCAGGCCGCTTCCATGGGATTGGGCGATCTGTATAAGGCTGGCGACCGCAACGCCAAAATGCAAGCCACCCTTGCCGCCATCACCGCCCAGTCAGGCAAGGCCGTGGGCAACTTCGCTCGCGAGTCCGACACCGCGCAAGGACAGCAACAGCGCATGAACTCCGCCTTCGAGGACACCAAGGCCACTCTTGGCGAAGCACTGTTGCCATATCTCACCACGATGGCAGAGAAACTCGCCGACGTTGCCAGATGGATACAGGCGAACACGTCATGGCTGGTCCCCCTGGTCGGGGCCATCACCGCCGTTGCCGCCGTCATAGTCACGCTGAACGCCGCCATGAGCGCGTACAGCGTCGTGGCTGGCATCGTGGCCGCAGCACAGGGTGCCGTTAACGTGGCTTTCCTGCCGATTGCGGCCATAATTCTGGGCGTTGTCGCCGTTCTCGCCGTGCTGGCTATGAACTGGGACAATGTTAGGAATCTCGCTGGCATTGCCGCCGACTGGATACACGAGAAATGGGATGCGCTGTGTTCTTGGCTCAAGTCGGCATGGTCATCGATCGGCAGTTTCTTTGCCGGTGTGGGCGAGAGCATCAAGAACGCCTTCGCCGGACCTATCAATTGGATAGCGAACAAGTTCGACTGGCTGGCCGACAAGGTACGTGGCGTGTTCGACTGGATTGGCGGCGCATGGAACAAGGTAAGCGGATGGGTGTCCGGCATCTTCGCCGCGCCGAAGTCAGTTGCCTCGGCTCCGGCGTCCTATATGGCCCAGCCCATGCGCGTCTACTCGCCTTCGACGGTCATCGACCCCACAGCCACGGCCATGCCGATGCTCGCCAGCGCCTCGGCCCCAAGCCTGTTCGCCGCTACACCGACGGCCGTCGGGCCCAGCGATTCAAGGCCGTCAAACGTGACCGTGAACATAAACGTTGACGCGCACGGCAACCTCGACAACGACAAGGTGGCCGGCGAGATCGTGGCAAGCCTCGACCGTTGGGCCAAGGTACGCGGAAAGGAACTGGCGTTATGAGCGCCGTGAGCAAATGGGCAACCCACATGCCTGAGGGCTGCCACATCCTGCTGAACCTCCGCCAACTGCCCGAGACACAGCACGGCAGCGACGATCTTGTTCCCCTGTCGCCGTTCACGATTCAGTGGGGCGTAGATAAACCATGGGACAATACCAACCCCGCCGTGCTGAACATCACCTTGATAGACCAGAAAGGCCGTTATTCCAAGTCCACCAGAGTGCTTATAGGCCAGCGTATCACCGTCCTGCCGGCGTGGGAATTGCTGGGCATCCATAACGAAAGTCCATTGTGCTACGCCCTGTTCGACGGATACGTGACCGACGTTGAGATGCTCGACAGCCACGACGGGAAAAACCGTATCAAGATCACGGCATCGGACCGAATCTACATCCTGCGCACCGACAGGCGCAAGGGGCCTAACACCGGCACCTCCGCCGACTACGCACGCGGCTTCCAATGGTGGTTACAGGGCAACTCCACCCCCGTCCTGGAACAGTGGCTCGCCTTCGACGGCATCCCCACCTTCGACATCGACTACTATACGTTTGAGGCCCCGCCGAAGGCTGTCGAACGGCACAGTTTCATGGACTTCTGCGACCGCAAGGTAACGAGACGTATCGAAGGCAGATATTGCTTCGAGATAGATCGCATGTTCTACATGTCCTACCAAGACTCCAGAGCCGCAGCAGTACCACAGTTCTGCGATATGCGAGCCTATTGGGACACCGATGTGATACTTACCGGCCCCACCGTCGTGCTGGGCGACGGGTCAACCACCATAAACGATGACTTCCGCACCCCGGCGGCGTCACGTATCATCATCGACGAAAAACCAACGTTAAAAAGCGCCGATGAGTATTACACTCAGGTTGAGTTTAAATACGCGCACCGAGGATTGACGAACCCGGGAGCCACCGCCCAGCAGCAGGCTCAGGCCGCCACCACGTATGAGTTCAACTACGACGGCAGCCGAGTTTCCCAGATATCCACACAGACCCGCAATGGCGAAACCTGTCTGAGCATCGAAGCCGACTGGACTGAATACCCCAGCAACCCCGACAGCGACGTATCACGCATCGACATGTCAAGGGCGGTGAACGCTCTGGCTGAAAGCAACAGCCGCGTCCGCTTACCGGAACTCACGTTCAGGGGCGACAAGATGGAGAGCCGCCACATGTATTGCCGGCCATACGTGTACCTGTTCCCCGGCAACCGGTTCGACTCCACCTTGCCGGCGACTACCGGCGCGTGGTGCGTGATTGGCGGCACGCTCACCTACGACGCGAAGGCCAAGAATTCCCGATGGTCGCACCGCGTGCGCGTCTGGCCTGCCAGGAACCGCAAAGCCGGCAATCCGACGTGCGCCGACATGAAGAGACTCGCTTCGACGGCCACGTTCCAGCAGGCTGATTGGATGTTAGGCGCTCTCCGGTACGTCAACAAGACCGGTACGCCGACTTCGGTCGCAAACGACACAATGTCGATCAACAGAGAAAGGAATAACAATGAAGACAACGAAGCGTTACCGTCTGCCCTATCCCAGTGACGGCGACCAAGTACGCCTGTTGCCCGACATCATCAGGCAACAGGCCGAAGGCATAGACGAGGCGTTGGCCGGCTTTGACTTCGACGGCGCAGATTCAAACAAGCTCGGTGCCCGCGTTGCCGCGCTTGAACGGCAGTTGGATAGCGTCAGGGGGAACAGTGTCGTGCTTTATGACAACGACAACACGCCGTTTTCGGGTGCCATCCAACTGTCTGAAAGCGCGGCGAACTTCGAACGCCTGACTATCTGCTTCAAGAGCAACGACAACGTGTATGGCAGCATGGATGTGGTAAGACCGGATGGAAAGATTGTCAGCCTCACCACGTCATACTTTAATTCCGAACCGAGTTTTTACTTGAAGAATAGGTGCTATCTGATCAGCGGGAGAACCATCAACACCTACGCATACCCTTCGAACGTCTTCCACACCGGTGAAGCAAACGTCTGCGGCAGCAATAATGGTAAACTTGGTGATTTGCTTGTCATCACTCAGGTGTTGGGCACTCGAAAGAACTCGATCATATGAGCGAGGGCGTGATCATCGCGCTGGTTGGTTTCGGCAGCTCCGTCATCGGAGCCGGCGTGGCACAGTTTGCCGCCTCGGCCAAAAACAGGTTGGAAGCATACCGTTTGGCGCAGGATATGCAAGTCGACAATCAGCGCTTGTGGCAATGGAACCGTGCTCTGGTTGACCACATCTACAAAGGCCTAGGCCCGCCGCCGCCGCCGCCACCTGTCGACCTGTTCGGCAACGACTAATCAATAGAATGAAAGGAGACAGTGGCGTGAGCGACATCAAATGGGTTGGCAGCCCGAACCACTACAACGGGCGCAACGGCTACTCCATAAGCCACATCACACTGCACATCATGGTCGGATATCTGAACGGCACCGATAGCGTTTTCCAACGCCCGGGCGGTGCTTCGGCCCACTACGGCATCGGCGGCGACGGCGAGATACACCAGTACGTGAGCGAGAGCGACGGCAGTTGGAGCGACGCGAACTATGCGAGCAACAACAGCACGGTGAGCATCGAGCATGAGGGCGGAATGGCCGGCGTGCCATGCACGCGCTCGTGCATGGACGCTTCGGCCCGCCTGTGCGCCGAGATCGCCCGCCGTCAAGGCTGGGGCCGTCTATGGCACGATGGCCTCAACGGAAACGTGTGGCTGCACCGTGAGATACCCGGCACCGACCATTACGGTTGCCCCGATCGGGCCGTCAACGGCCTTGACATCGACTATGTAATCAACAAAGCCAACGAGATATTAGGAGGATACGACATGACAAGCGCAGGAGACGTTTGGGACTATGGTCTGGGAGAAGACGCCACGGCCGGGAAGAACAATCTGCCCGCGTGGATGCGCCTGAGCTGGGTGCACCACGACACGGCCAGACTGTACAGCATCCTTACGCGCACCGATGACGGCGGCACCAAGGACGGCAGCAGCGGCGACCTGTACACGCGCGTGTGCTTCATCGACAAGCGTGTGCGTGAGATGAGCGCCACCGTGGCCGCACAGGCGGCCGCCATCGAGGCGCTAAGCAAGGCGTTGGGAACCAACCCTGCCGATATCGCGGCGACCGTGGAAAAGGCAGTCAAGGATAAGCTTGATGCTTTGGACATTACCGTGACCGCCACCAGTAGGATTGACGAGGACACCAAATGAGCACGCCTTCCACACCGCAGATCAGTGCCGCCACCATCGCCAGATTCATCATCCTGCTGCTGGGCCTGATCAACGCCGTGCTGGTCATGTTCGGCGTCGACACCATCCCCATCGCCGATGACACCATCAACCAACTGGTGGCGCTGCTGTGGAACATCGGAGCGTCACTATGGTCATGGTGGAAGGACAACCCCATCACGCCGTCTTCGCGCGCCAAACACGCGGAGTAACAATGAAGCCACCCGCATGGGTGGCTTCATTCTATCGGGTCAGACATGCCTTGGCGGCTTGTGCGTTGGCTTCGGTGCCGTTCAGTTCGGTGCCGTCGACTTTCGACGGCCAGCGTGTGAACTGTTTGGCGAACCCGTCGACGGACATGATCGGCCCGGCGCTGGCGGCGTCGAGACCCGAAACCAGCCAAATACCCGTCTCGGACTCGCCGTCGAACCCGTCGGCCGTGAACCTCATCGCCAACCAGTATGTCCCATCGGTGTCGCCCTTGACGGCCTTGCCGCTCTGCGCGGTGAAACCGGTGCTGTCACTGCCTGCCGCCACCGTGTCAAGCACTTCTCGAGGCACGTCCAGGCATTCATGCTGTTCTGCCATGCTTGCCTCGCTGCCGCACGCTCCGAGAGACAGGACAGCCGCTAGGCAGACAAATAGTGAAATAAAGCGTTTCATTGTGATTCCTTCCTATCGTTGGACAAAAGATCTATGTGTTTGGCTAGGCGAAGGGCAGTCCGAGGCATCTGCGCGCCCATTGTTCCACGGCCCTGTTCTCTTCTTCGTCGCCCAGCAGTAGTAAGTATCCTGCGGTTTTGCCGAGGCTGGCGGGCTGTATGCACTTGATAAGTCCTTGGTCTCGCAGGAACTTCCATGCTTGGGTGATTCGCGCCTTGGCGGTGCCTTCGCGCGCTTTAATCGCGGCTTCAACTTCTTCATCGGTCTTGCCGGCGACCTGTTCTTCGGAGAGTGTCATCATCCCGTGGTCTTCGGCCAGTGTCCTCCAGCCCAGCGTGTAGTAGCGGCATGGGAAGCCATTTTCCTCCGCTTTGTCGCCTGGCCTATCCCACTCGCTGTCCCAGTCATAGCTTGAAAGCGCCATGTCGATAAGCGCGAGCTCCGCCATCGTGTTCACGGTGATCTTTCCGCCTCGCGGCTTGAGCAGCTTTCCTGCGCGGCTGAGTTCGTAGACCTTGCCGGCGTTGCGGTATCCCATCTTTTCCATCGCTTTCCTCTCCGTGTAAAGGTGTAGAATATTACTCGGAGACATTGGTTCGTTTCCGGCCCTTGGCGTGTTCTTCGAATCTCGCGCCGAGGGCTTTTGCTTACATGGAAGACTATACCACGTGAGGTGCAATAGACACGCCCACAAGGACATGTTCGTTTAAAACTGACGAGGGTATTTAAATATCCTGTATACAAGTTATACAAGTTATAACAGGTTTAATACAAGTGGGGCTGCGAGCGTCGACTTGGAGGCATTGGAAGCATAATTTAAATTACCCATATACATATATAAGGTATTGCCGTCATATCGCAACTACAGGCCGCTGTTTTAATTCGTGCGACATTCTCGGTTTGCCATTTCGGCTTTCCTGTGTTTTCATTGAATCCATGAGCACAAAAGATCATTACCAAAGCAAAGTCCGCCGAGCTGGTCTTATTCTGGCTGCGCGCGAGGCAATAGGTGTTCCGCCGTCGATGGCAGATCGGAGGAAGTGATATGGGCGCTCATTTTGAAACCACCACGGAACCGGCCACGGTAGCCCAGGGTGATCTGGTGGTATTGAGTCTGGTGACGAAGAATGGCAGTACGAAGTGGCTGTGCGGCGTCGTGCGTTGCTTCACCGACGATGAAGACCGGCCAGCAATAGTGCTGACCACCGGCAAGGTGCCGGAATATGACGGCTACGAGCTTGTGTGCTGCATCAAGTCCGTCCCCGACGAAGTGCAAATGGAGATAACCGACGAAGGCGAGATAGTGGGATGAAACGTTTGGCGTTTATAGGATGCTGCAAAATAGCCGCCGTGGCCATGGGCCTGATCTCGGCGACGAACGGCCTGTGGTGGCTGGTCGCCGCCAACGTCGCTTTGTACGCATTGTGTGTAATCGAGGCCAAGCGATGACGGCCACGAAAGTGCAGTGCATTAATTGGAACCCTCGCATGAAGTTGTATGTGCTGGAAACCAGAACCGGCGACTTCGAGGGGCGGGTGCTGTTGTCACCAGCCCAGCTCGACATGCTGGCGGCGTCGATACGGGACGCGAAGGCAAGCATGGCGCTTGAGTGGCGTCGGCTGAACGACGTTGCAGACACGCCGTCATACGCCTGACTTTCAGATAATTTAAGAGCCTTCAACCAAGCCGAAGGTCGGTTGCTTGGTAGGCGTGATAAAGTACCCGGCCGCGCTTCGCCCAGCGCGTTACAAACACACCGATCGTGGGTCGGTGGTTACAACGGCCGACGGTAAGGCCATGCGGGTGTGTATCGAGGGACCCATGTCGCCTTTACAGGAAGACCGAGGGGCTTCACCGGCCACGGCCGGGGTGTGGGTTCCACCCGTCTTGCGCCTTCGGGCGCGCGCCTTCGGCTCCGGCCCGGCTCCGTTACGAAGTACGAAGCTTCCAGGTGTCCTTAAGAGAAAACTTTAAGCCCTCTGAGGCTTGCGTTTTCTTCTATAAGGGCACCACACCTAACCCTTCACCACCCGAAGGGCTGACTAACACGATCATCGATAACCTTGAAAGCGAGAACGATTATGGACATTGCTTACAAACGTGACTTGAGAAAGACAGCCAAGAACAGGAAGCCCAACGAGAAGCGGCAATTCGTGAATGACATCAAGAACGCCGTGAGATGGAACCTTCTAAGATTGATGCACGACACCACCGGGACGGAGAACATATCACGTGAAATGGTGGTGAGGTTGCTCAATCTGGACAAAGTGGCACCGAAGACAGACCCTGACGGCAAGCACGCCATACAGACGCTTATCTCGTTGGGCTATGTTCATAGACCACAACGCATTCTAGGGCGAGAATACTTCCGTCGTGACGATCTGGTGCAAGCACTCAAGATGTACATTGGGGCGTGACTATGCGGGCGAAACTGAAACTAGTGATCGAGGAAACAGACGATACGGGCACCATCACAACCACGTTGCCGCTGGCGTTCGCCATGTATGACGATACAGGAATCCCGGTTGCCGGCGTGTATGACAGGCTCAAGAGCGACCATAGGCGCTTGCGCTTCGCCACATGGCTGCTCCCTTCCGCTACGGAAGCGATTGTGCAAGCAAACTACGAAGCTGACCCTGATCCTGAGGAGATCGCATGAACCCACGAACGAAGCTCACGGCCAAACAGGCGGCGCGATATCTTGGCGTGAGCGAAAGCCTGTTGCGCAGGTGGCGGTGCGAACATTACGGCCCGGTGTTCTACAGGCCCACGGACGCGCCAAACTGCCCCGTGCTATATGAGGTGTCGGACTTGGACATGTTCGTAGCGCAGCGCAAACGCAAGGCGGCCCAGAGTGCCGCGTAGACAAGTAGTCGCCCCGTCCATTCGCGCCGCCGAGATAGCGGCGTGGGGTAACGACTGTTGGTTGGAATTGCCCGGCTGCACAACAGTCGGCACTGAAGACGATCACATAGTGCCCCACGCGCATGGCGGCAAGGACACCGTCCCGAACCTCCGCCGCGCGTGCAAGCACTGCAACGCTTCGCGCCAAGACCGCGTGCTGTACGGTTATGGCTGTCGCTTGCACATGATCGTGTGCCCGCCAGGTTCATGCGACCGGGAGGCCGTGGACTACATCGCCACGCACGCC
>CYGL01000552.1_pt1 | contig 14018 bp, 15 predicted proteins | sample 485531 | NCBI WGS metagenome assembly CYGL01 (sample SAMEA3497897, study PRJEB9818) | human gut metagenome | reverse complement strand
AACGGGGAGGGATGACTAATGCTTACTGGCATCGACGTTTCGGCCTGGCAGCGTAAAATCGACGTGCGATATATGCCCGTTGATTTCGTCATCGCGAAAGCTACCGAAGATGTGGACTATGTAAACCCTTACTGCGATTATGTCGTGCAGCAGTGTATCGAGAGTGGTAAGAAGTGGGGGTTTTATCACTTTGCTAAGGGAGCGTCTCCCGAATCTGAGGCGCGTTATTTTATCGACAACACGCGCAGCTATTTCGGCCGTGGCATCCCTGTGTTAGATTTCGAGGACGAAGCGGTTACGGCCTGGGGGATTGAAGGCGCTAAAACATGGCTCGATTATGTTTATAGCGACACAGGCGTTAAACCGCTTATCTACATGAGCGAAAGCGTCTGCACCTCGAGCGACTGGTTTAGCGTCGCATCCGCCGATTACGGTCTTTGGATCGCGAAGTATCCCAATGTCGCGCACCCAACTTTCGAGGTCGCGGCGAACGCCGGTGCGGGGCTCGACACTGGAGCGTGGCCGTTCGCGGCTATCTGGCAATTCGCCAGCGATTGCCGCGTGCCTGGCTACGACGTTGATTTGGATGGTAATATCGCGTTTATGGACGCGGACGCGTGGGATGCGTATGCGTCCGCGGCAAACTCGCAAAAGGTTGAGGAAAACCGCTAATTTCGAGAACGAAAAAATAAAAGTTTCCGTGACTTTTTAAATAAGTTGTGCTATAATAAGTGTAGCGCATGAAAGGAGGTGAAAAATGGTTTACCACAAGTTCACGATTGGAGGTTGTGCGGTAAACGGCTTTTGCGTCGGCGATAACGGGACCGTAGCGGATTTCGCCGGCACGCTGCGAAACTCGTACACTGATTATAAGCGTGCTTCTGCTGCGGCACGCCGCAAGTATGGGGACAGTACTATCACGGTGACGGAGATAAAGCCGCAGAAACGCCGTTACCGCGCACCGATGGACAAGCTTTTGGAGATTTCCGAACCTCTCGGATAAGGAGCAATAATGAAGAACACCGAGATCATTACCGCCGAGCCCGTCAACGCTGTCGTGAGTATAGCCGACGCTAACGGCGAGGTCATCTATCAGGCGTCTAATTACTCGACTATCAACCAACTAAGGACATTATCAAGACCATCGCTAACGCCGCGAACTCCGCGAAGTCGCTCAATGCCGCGATTGAAGACGGCGTTGACGTCTTTAACGTCATCGGCATCATGACCGAGCCGGGCGTGCGCAGGTCTCGCGATGGCATTGTCCCGGATATGCCGTGCACCAATACCACGCTCGTTTGCGAGGACGGCAACGCGTACTTCACGCAGTCGGAGGGTATCCGCAAGTCCGCGGATACGCTTTGCAAGCTCGGCGTGTTCGAGCCCGGCAAGGCCGTCGCGCTTTCGGTCGACGTGACAAAGACCGGGAGCGGCAAAACCATCAAGTCGCTGCGTATGGTCTAAGCAGCGCACCACTCTGTAATCTGATAAGGCGTTGCATACCCGGCAACGCCTTTTTTATCAAAGGCGTTGCATACCCGGCAACGCCTTTTTATCAAAGGCGGTGAAAAAATGGCACGTAATCCGGAGAAACGCGCATATTCGCGCGAGGTCGATAAGATCAGAAAGCGCACGAAACGCGGCATCGCGCGATTGGAAAAGCAGATTGCGGAATCGTCTAACTTTTTGGAGAAACGCGCGGCACGCCAGCAGCTGCAGGAGCTGCAAAGCAACCTCGCGCAGCTTTCGGCGCGCGGAAAGAACAAGACGTATACGGAGCGCAGCCGCGAAGCGCTGAAGACGCTGCAGGGCGCGCAGGTGCGCAGCTTGCGCGAGATAAAGCAGCTGCCTATAGATTTTGCGAAAGAGCTGCGCAAGGCGAAAGCAGGCGGCATCAGCGTGCTAGGCGCGAAGGGTCGCGAGAAAACGCAGCTGTTTTACCGCGTCACGCAACGGCTTTGGGAAGGCAAACCGTTAGCGGAGCGCAACAACGCGATCATGGAGGGGCTGGGCGTGCCGTCGCTCGAATCGGCGTACGCGAAGATCATGTCACGTTCGGACGTTCGCGACGTCTTGCGGCAGCTCGACACGTCCGGCGGTACGGTCGATGATACGGACGAGTTGAGTGAGGCGTACCGTGAGGCGGAGCGTACACAAAAACAAATCGATACACCGACAATTGTACTACTCGCACAGCAGATAGAGTCCGTGAAGGCTTATGGGTCGCCGGAGTGAGCTCGTTTACAAGGTTTGCGCCGCCTACGACACAGAGACGTCAAACGTGAAGAGCGACGGGCAATGGCATGCGTTTGCATATCTTTATCAGGTAAACGATATACGCGACGTAGACCTTGCGCGTTATGTGCCGGATCGCGATGATCACGTTGAGCTGTTTCGCCGCTGCAGCGATGTGCTCGACTATATAGACGCGCTCATAGAGTGGGGCACGTCTAACCGCGTCGTGCCTATAATCGCCGGCTATAACCTTATGTTTGATCTGCAAAGTATCTTTGCCGAGCTTTGCAGACGTTATGACATGCAGGTAAATGCACAGTCTAGCACCAACGTATACACGCTCGACCTCGTGGGTGCCGACGGCGTACCTTTGCTTAGGTTTTGGGACACTTACCATCTTGAGATGCGCGGGCTTGTAGCAATGGGAGCTACGGCGGGACTTGCGAAGCTGGTCGGCGACCTCGACTACTCGCTTGTGCGAACCCCAGAAACTCCGCTAACTGATGCTGAGATAGGGTACGCGGTGCGCGACGTGCAGGTCATCCCGGCGTATCTGCGCTATCTACTGGATGCGAACGATTGGCTGTCACCTGAGATGCTCGGCGTGCGCGTCATCACTAAAACGTCGCTCGTGCGACAGATGGCGCGCAACGAGATATCCCCGTTAAAGGTCAAGTGCGGGCGCGGGCGTAAGACGCTGGAGCAGCTCTTTATGGCGGTTTGCCGGGACGATCTGCCGGGCTGCTATTACGATTACGCGCTGCGCAAGGCGTGTTTTCGCGGAGGACTAACGTTTACGGCCGCGCGCTATGCAAGCGTCGTCGTGCGCAACGTGGCCAGCTTGGACGTGACGAGCATGCATCATCTGTTTATCAACGGTCGGATGATACCCGAGCAGTTCCGACCGCTACGAAAAAAGGAGCTGGAATATATGGTGATGGCAATCCTCGGCGTGTCGCGCGAACGCGTCATGCGCGATTATCATAAGCCGTGGCCGTTCGCGATCAACGCGCGCCTGAGATTTCGCGGCCTGCGATTGAGGCGCGGTACGTGCTTTGATGCATGGGGTATCGCGAGTATACCGCGCGGCAAGTTCGGCGGCAGCTGCGATGGCAGCGCCGAATACTCGCGAAACGACGCCGAGCAGTTTGCGATACGCGCCGCGAAACTCAACGGCTGGCGAGACCGCGCGTGTAACGCGCGTTTTGCCTTTGGCAAGCTGTACAGCGCCGACGTCGCCGAGCTGCACGTATCCGAGGTAGAGCTGTGGGCTATCTCGCGCGTTTACGAATGGGACGCGCTCGAATGCGTGCTTGGAGAGGGCACGGGCAAGTTTTCACTGCCGCCTGATTACGTCACGTTGCAAAGCAACGTCTTTTTCGCGCGCAAGCAGGACATGAAGCGCATAAACAAGACATACACCGAGGGCGTCCCGTACACCGAGACGGTGCCGACCAGCGTTCCCGTCGGCATCGCCTCCGGACTTAAATCTGGCAAACTGTCGAACGCGTTTATTGCAAGTTATTACAGTAGCACGGTTAAAGGCATGTTTAATGGCATTTACGGCACCATGGCCCGGGACATGTTCAAAGCCGGTTATACGATCGACGAGGTGTGCGCGATCCTGGAGGTGGATCGCGAAACCGTGCTATCTCCCGAAAACTTTTTCGACCGGCTGCCGACGCGCCCGAAGGTCGCTTACAACTACGGCATGCGTATCGTAGGCGGGAGCCGTTTACACCTCATCTTGGCGATGGAGCTTGTGTTCGAGCGCTTCGGGGATCGCGCTTTTATCACAGGCGGTGATACGGATAGCCTTAAAATATCGTGCGGCGAGAAGATCACGGACGCGGATTTATCTGCGTGCCTGCAACCGATGGCGAGATGCTCTAAACGCGCGATAGACGCATGCCAACGTCGCGTGCGCGAGAATTTTCCGCGCCTCGCAAGCACGTTGGAGGGCATCGGGTCGTTCGACATCGAAGAGTGCGGCGCGGGGCGCACGCGCTATGATTATCACATGGAGGCGTGGAACAAAGCGCGCGTGTCCATAGATCACGACGGGCGCGCGCACGTGACGTGCGCGGGGTTGTCGCGACCGAATAATGCGTACCATATCGAGCATTATATAAACGACATGCTGCAGACGCGCCCGCCGGAATATGTGCTGCCCGCCGTATTAGGGTATAACGTCATCGTGGACAACAGCGTATGCCACGCGCTGCAGCGCACGAGCCCGAGCGCGCTGGACGTGTTTGATGCGGACGTCAGGGATTATCTCGGCAACGTTTCGCACGTAACCGCGCCTGAGGCGATAGCGCTCTACCCGGTTAGCCGATCGCTCGGTGAAACCGACATGCCGGTAAACGCCGAGAACGTGGCATATATGCGCGACGTGTACGGGCGCGATGTGGACGTGAGCGAACGCAGGTTGAGCGCTTGTCGTGGAAAGCCGATTTTCGAAGAAGAGGATTAAAGCATGCTTAAAAGCTATTACGATTGGCGGGATACTTTTACTTATAACTATGACGTCACGTTTGTCGTCGGCAAGCGAGACGTAGGTAAGACGTTCGGGCTTCGTGAGCAGTTTCTGCGCGATTATATCAATCACGGGGAGCGGTTTTGCGCCGTGTGCCGCTATAAGGATGACATACCGCGTGTTTCGAGCGAGTATTTCGAGGCTATCCGCGAAAAGACGCTAGACGAAAAGCTTAAAGCCTGGTTCGCAGATAAGCGGCCGGTTTTCAAGCTGGAGCTGAACAATTACAAGATCGGGTTTTTGGACGAAAACGGAAAGGCGAAAGATTGGGATATAATCGGGTATTTTGTTTACATGAGCGTAAAGCAATCGAGCAAGGAGCGATCTTTTGCGAAGGTTCGGCGTTTTGTCGTTGACGAGGCAATCATAGAGCCTGAGGATCTGCGATTTCGACGCTATCTCCCCGACGAATGGGGACGCTTGCAATCAATCGTGCAATCTGCTACCAAGGTGGGCAACGGCAGATGTGAGGCGAATGTGTATCTGCTCGGCAACGCGGTAGACCTCATCAACCCATGGTTCGAAAAATTCCGTGTCTATAGCATCCCGAAATTCGGCAAACACCGTCTTCTCGGCGGTCTTGTGTTGTTGGATTATGTGGATTCGAGCCTTTACAGCACGAAAAACGATGAAGACGGTGGCACAATCGCGAGTCGCATGCTTGCGGGCGAAAAAAACTCGCGCGCGCTGCTTGAAAACGAGTTTACCGTGGATGAGTCGGAGTTTATCGAGAGGCGGACGCGCGGCAGCCGCTACGAATGCGCGTTTATCTACCGCGGCAACATCTACGGGATCTGGACGGACTGGGGCCGCGGGTTGTCGTATGTGACGCCGAAAATCCTTAAAGGCGGCGGCGAGGTGTACGCGCTGACGACCGAGGACAACCGCGTCAACTATCTCGCGGCGAAACAGGCCCGCAAGGCGATGCTGGAGTTTATCGACCGTTACGGCGCGGGTCTTGTGCGGTTTGAAAACGTCAAGCTGCGCGAGGGTTTCTTGCGGATGTTGCGCGATTTCGGGGTAAAATAGCCACCGCAAGGCGCGGCGCGGTATGCGCGTGGGAGCCGGCGGCGCGGAAATCATCTGCGGGAGCAGACGCGCGGGCTTGCTTGATTAGCGTTTCGCCAACCGAACCGAACCGTCTTGCGACCCTTTATCAAATCCTCGTCACATCGTGGCGGGGATTTTCTATTTGCGTCCACGTGTTATTATGTAAATCAAGAAGCGCATAAGGCGCTTCAACGCTGAAACGGAGGTTTGCATAATGGATGATGAAGAGCGAGAACGCGACGATCTGACCGCCGACGAGGCGGAGCAGGCTGCTGAGACCGACGAGACTGGCGAGGAGGCGCACCGCGCGGGCGAGTTCGAGGAACTGCGCGGCATGTTGCAGCAGGTGCTCGATGCCATCGGCGAATTGCGTGAGAGCTTGGGCGGCTATGTCGATGCGCTAAACGCCGCATCCGTAGACAACGGCGCAAAGATCGTCGACGGTGAAATCGACGCGGAGGGCGTGGCCGGAAGCGTGGTCGTGCTCGACGAGCCGGAGGATCCGCGCGCACGAGATTACACTATTTAAGGAGGCTTAAAATTGGCAGTCGATAACAATACCATCATCGGAGATTTTCTGCTGCGCAACACCAACGATGCGCAGCAGTTGGGGCTTACCAGCACGATGACCGGCTTGTCGCGAAACATGCAATCCATCTTCGACCCGATCAACGGCGATATCTACAACCACTTTGCCGACTGGCTCGTCAAAGTGCCCGCAATGCAGTACACGCGTGCGCAGAGTTTCGAGAACGGCTTGAAGGCGTTCGTCAAAAAGGTCACGTACGGCGGGAGCGTGTGGGAAAACCAAGTCGGATGGGTGCAGGAGCGCAGCTTTGACAATGTGGACTCTAAGCTACTCAAAACCTATTTTCCGGAGGGTGCGCAGGCGTACCATCAGCAAAACCGACAGGGCGTTTTTCCTGTCACGATCAACCGCGACGACATGCGCACGGCGTTTAACGACGAGTACGGCCTTAACGCCCTCGCCGCGCAAATCTCGCAAAGCGCTATCAATAGCGATGAGTTGCAGACTTACAATTACATGAAGCAGCTCATCGCCCAGTACGATAACGCTACGCCGATCTGGACCGTGCATTACGATCAGGACCCGACGACGGTCGACGGTGCGCGCCTGCTGATGTCCGACCTCGTGGCCTGGGCCGAGAAGGTGCACGTTTATCCGTCGGCGCGCTGGAATGCGTCGGCCGCGTCCGGCAAGGCGATCGCGACGTTTGAAAAACCCGAAAACATGGTGCTGCTGTTGACGCCCGAAGTCTACGGCCGTCTGAAGGTCCTCGGCTTCGGCATGTTGTTTAACATGGAGGAGGCTCAGACCAAGTTTCGCATCAAAGTCATGGACGAGTTTCCGATGTCGGGCGTGTTCGCGGCGCTGTGCTCCGAGGATTGGTTTCAGTGCTATGATACCGAGTACGGTATGTATTCGTTTTTTGATACCGATACTCTCAATACGCAGTACCGCCTCCATCATTGGCAGATTCTGAGCGCATCGCCGTTCGCGCCGATCATCTGCTTCGGGACTCGCCCGATATCCACACGGTCTGCTGTGACGCAGACCGTCACCGACGTTACTATCACTCCGGAGTCCGGCGGCACCGTCAAGCCCGGCGAGACTCTGCAGCTCGGCGTCAAGCTTGTCGGCACCATCGCTCCCGAGACCGTCGGCGTGGGAGTCAAACCGAACGCAGTGGTCTGGAGCATCAGCGCCAAGGAAAGCTCCGAGGAAAGCTCCGCGCCCATCGCACTCAACAGCGCGACGCGCATCACTGACGACAACGTGCTGCACGTGCAAAAGACGGGTGTTAAGACCGGCAACGTGTTGCACATCACCGGCACCACCGTATACGTCAACCCCTCCGGCGAAACGACCAAGTACACCAAAGCAATTGATGTCACGATCGCTTAAACGCGTCTGATACAATCTAAGGCGCAAGCCATCCGGCTTGCGCCTTTTTATCTGCAAGGAGGTAAACATGACGCGTAGGTATCCGCATTTGCCCGGCGCTGCGGAGTTTCCCGGCGTGGGCCGCGAACTATACCGGCAGATCCCAGGCAGCTTTGATTACGAGACATGGGGAGAGGGCGCGAAGCTCACTATCACGAGCGTGCCGTGGGGCGTCTACGCTCCGGGCGTCATGACCGACAGGCCGGGGTTCGAAACGATCGAGGCGCGAGACGCGTGGTTTAAAGCCAACTCGGGTAAGACGACGACGGAGACGCACATACTGCAGACTCGCGTCCGGTACCAGATCAACGAGTACGTTGAGGTAGGTTTTACCTTCGACCACGTGAGCCGCTATAACTATCTGATCGTCGAGTACCCGGACGCGCCCGTGCCGACGGGAGACGCCGGAATACGCAAGTGGTTTTTCCACATCACGGAGATCCGCTACGATGCGCCGAGCTGCACGACGCTTATGCTCGTGCCGGACTGGTGGGTCACCGTCGCGCCGCTTATGACGGTTAACCACATGATACTCGAGCGCGGCCATGCGCCGATGGCCGAAACGAGCGTGAGCGATTTTCTGCGGGCCCCGCTGGCAAATTCGGAGCACTTGCTTGCGCCTGATGTCGATTACGGCGGTCGCTCGATAGTAGCGTCGTCTTACAACGAGGTATTTAACGATGGCAACGTGTATGCGGTCGTGTGCATGCGCGGCGTGCCGATCCACGGAGATTTCGGCGGGTACAAAATGCCGTTTACCAACCTGACGTTTGCCAATGGGGTGCCCTCAGATTGGCAATTCGCGCTGCTAGCTACCGATCTTAACGCATTTCTCGAGGCTTGGGCGAATAATGCTCCGCAGGCCATGCAGGCTATGGACGCGTTGTACTTCATCGGCGAAAAGCTTTTGCGCAAGGGTAGTAGCAGCCAGGTTTACGGCGTCACCGTGTGGGGACCCGCTGAAGGTGCGAAGCTTGAGACGCACATCGACCTCACGAGCGAGTCGTTTGGATTTTCCGACGATGTTAAACACCTTGCGAAGCTTTACACGTACCCGTATTCGCGCATCGAGGTTGCAGATGAGCGCGGCAACGTTACCGAGCTGCGCGTCGAGGACCTTGTCAGGGGCGCCGTCGACATCGAAGTCGCGCTAAACGGCGCGTTTCCCTGGCTGACCGTCTCAAGCCATATAGCGGGCTACGGCGGATCTCCGACGTCTATAACGTTCTCGACCATGCGGAGCGAGGAGTTCGCGGGCGGCGGCCGTTGGTACGATACGCTCAAAAGCTGGGGAGTGCCGTGCTATCGCATCATCCAAAGCGCAGCGCAATCGTATGATTATCACACGCACTTTTCGCGCGTGCAGCAGGCCAACGACGCGGAGACGGGTTATAGCAACGCGACGGCCAGCAACGCGACGGCGCAAACCAACGTCAACAACAGCGCAGCCAACATGACTGCCAACAACGCCGTTTCGGTGGCAGCGAACAACGCCAACGTCGCAACCAGCGTCAGCACCGGTTATCAGGGCGTCGAATTATCAAACTCCAAACTCAAAACAGACGTGCAGTACGATATCGGCAACAGCAACGCGTCGTTCGATGCCGAGCAGGCACAGCTCGGAGTCGCCGCAACTAACAACGATTCGACTGCCCAGCTCGGCATGGTATCCGGCGCTATAACCACGATCGCATCGGCGTTTAAGGGCGATATCGGAGGCGCCCTCGGCGGCGTGGGCGACATGGTCAACACCGGCGCGAACTGGAGCGCGACGAACGCATCGATCACAGTATCGCAGTCTAACAACGTCAACGTGTACAACCAGGCGGTCACGAGCGCGTACGGCAAACAGGACGCAAGCATCACGTTTAACAACGCGTCTACCAAGGTTAACAACGATGCGATCATCGCCAACGCGACCACAAGCAACGACGCTAGCACGAGCATAACGAGCAACAACGCTGACAATATGCGGACGAACGCCGCGAACTCCAAAGCAACGGGGGATGCCAACGCCGCACGAAGCCGCGCCAACAGCTATAGCGCTATCGACAACGCAGTGCGCGAAGCTGCGATGGGTGCGCCGGTCTCCTATGGAGTCGCGCAAAACGGCGAATTTAGCAACACGCGCCCCATGATGTTGAGCGTAAACGTCGTGACGGAGAGCAAGAGCGCCATCCGTCAGGCGGCTACGCAGTTTTTGCGTTGGGGCTACTCGCTCAATCAGTCGTGGGATTTCGACGGGTGGAACAAGATGCGCAACTTTACCTATTGGCAGGTTTCGGACATTTGGGCCACGGGCGTAGACGCGGTTCCGGAAGAAGGGCAGGACGCGTTTCGCCGCATGTTGTATGATGGTGTTACCGTATGGAGCGACCCGGACAAAATTGGGAAGGTGAGCATATATGACAACTGATGAGACGGCGAAGCCCCGAAACATCGACGAGTTGAGCAAGCTGGGGACGTATCAGGGCATGACGGATGCTGAGATACAGCTGCTCATGGATTACAACGCAAAGATCGCGGCGGAACGCGCCGACAGCGAGGCACGGCAACGCGAAGCGACCGCGCAGCTTAAGACCATGCAGGCGGAAAGCAAGAAGCTCCACGCCGCCGCTATGGCGTCCTTCGAGCGCGCTTGCGCGGTCTCGCCCGCATTTGAGAGCGTGGTAAACGATGGGTAAACGAGGCAAGACGTGCTCACGCGGCGGTAAAGTGTTTTGGCAATCGAGCGAACTTAACCAGCGCTGGCAACAGTTTTTTCGCACACAGCTGCTGCAGCTGGCGCTTGCGCGTTTCCGGTGGGTTAACATGCCGAAAACGTGCGATGCGAGATACCTAGAGACGCAGCTGCTGTTTAACGGCATGGCGACGATCGCGCACCCAAAAAACAGGCCTGGCATGTTTTGCAGCCTGCAGGCGGTGCCCTGCGGGGTCAACATGTACGGCAGCGCGCCTGCTTGGCGCGCCATCGGCGACAACGGGACCGATTTCGCGTGCGACAACAGGAACGGCGTCATAATCTACGATAACATGCTACGAGCTTCTACCGTCTCGAACTTTACGCTGCTTGCGTACGATATGGCCGATATCGTGCGCACGAAGCAGGTAAACCGCATGCATGTTAAAACGCCTGTGGTCATGGTAGGAGATCAAGCATACCGGCAGCAGATGGCGAACGTGTTCAAGCAGATCGCAGGCAACGAGCCGGGCGTCATCGCGACGCGCGGGTTTAACAATATCGAGGTTCAGGCGATCCAAACCGGCGTACCGTATATGGGCAACGCGCTGCAAGAAGATTTGATGAACACATGGAATCTGGCGTTCACATTTCTCGGTATCCCGAATCTCCCGTTTAAGATGGCGCGCCAGACCGCGACGGAGGTTCGCGATTCGAGCGAGGCAACGGGCCTTTTGCAACTCAATCCGCTTTCGTGCAGACGCGAAGCGTGCGAAGCTTTTAACGATCGGAACTTTTACCGTCTATGGGGTAAAAACACGACGGCTAAGCCGCTGCAGGTCGTGTGGAACGAGGATTTCGAATCTGACACGTATAACTTTATGCACGACGTCGAGAAAATGGCGGGACTTGAGGATTCGAAAAACGGAGGTGATAAGTATGCAAGCGATTAAACCGTTCGAGCCGGTGCCCAATGCGCCGGATTATCACTCTGTATACTCGATCCAACTTTGTGAGCTCGTCGAAGGCGGATTCAACCCGTTCGGTGATACACGCTGGGAAAATCTACAATGGTACTCCGCCGAGCAAAAGGTTCGATTCGAGGAAAAGTTCAGGGCGCGTTTTTGGTTTCGCGATATCGGCATCACGCCGCCCGGAAAATGGCGCTGGGAGCTGACGCGAGTGCTCGGGGAGGTGTTGCCGAAATACACGGGAGCCTACGCTGCAATAGACGGCGGTCTTACACCCCTTGCGACGCAAGACGTGTACGAAAAGGAGCGCAACGTCTACTCCGATTTCCCCGCGACTCAGCTTAACGCTAACGTAAACGACTATGCGCGTAACGCAAACGATCGTGAGCATGAGACCGTGACTAACGGCGATTTTATCGCCAAGATGGACGCTATTCGTTCGCGTTATAATGATCTCGATGCTATGCTATTAGACGAATTGGAGGTGTGTTTTTCGTGCATGATGAGTGTTTCGCTCAATCTGGAGTGACCGGGCGGCTTATGCCGTTCGCGGCGTTTCTGCAGGGCACTCCAGTAATCCCCGAAATTTACTGGAATGTTTACAGCAGCGAACAACGCTGGAAGGTAATATGCGAGCGGCTGGAAGGTTTGATCGCGTACGTCGACAAGGTTAAAGACGTCGTCAACGTCAACAGCGCAGATATCGCGGTCATGAAGCAACTGCTTTATGATATCCGTGACGGCAAATACGCCGATCTGTATCTCGATGCGGTGGCTAGCTATATCGACGACAATCTCACGCAGTTCATCGCGCGAATCGCCCGTTACGCGTTCCCGCAGCTCGTTTGGGACGGCGAGGCGTGGCGGTATTCCATCGTCGTGCCGACCAGCTGGGATTTCCTGCGGTTCCGCTGGACGTACTTCGCCGAAGATGGCTCCTATCATTTGACGCTTAACTACTAAGGAGGATTTAATGGCTAACGTTTCCAACTTTTCCGCCGTCACGCCTGGTGCGTCTGTTAGCGGTAAACTGACTGATAAAGAGGTCGTTGCACCTATTGCGCCTCCGGACGGCCTTCGCGCGGACGGTCCGCGCGTGACCTTTCACTTCGCCGGCGCGTGGGACGCTGGCAACACGTACATTTATTATGATGTTGTTAAAGACAGCTCCGGGGCATCCTGGATTTGCAAGTATCCGCGGGTTCCCGTCGGCACTCCGCTTGAAGAGGGCACTTACTGGACGCGCTGGGCTGAGCCTAATATCGAGTTAGAAGAACTTTATCAAACGGTACAGAGGTATGACGCGCGAATTACAGCAAACTCTAACGATATCAGCAAGATAAAAAAACTGTATATAAATGCGAACTCCATTGCCACTCCCGAAATGTTCGGTGCAAAAGGGGACGGGGTTACCGACGATTTAAGCGCAATCAAGCAGGCCGTCAATTCAACAGCAACTCACATCATCTTCGGCAATGGTAAAACCTACTGCGTCTCAGATGAAGCAGCATTTTACCGCCTTAAGGGCAAGCATTTGTGGTTAGGCAACGCTATTATCAAAGGCACAAAGGGCTCTAAAATGGGAGGTGGCGCGATGTTATCTTTCTATGGAGCAAAAACCAGGAGATAGCGACTATCCTACTACGGTTTCCGATATAAACCCCGAGAAAATGGGTTTTGATATCTCCATTCACGGCGGCGTTTTATGCGCAAACGACAGTACGGGCGATACCAACGAAATCGGCATAGGCGCAGGAATTAGCAATGTTTTAATCGAAGGATGCGTGTTTTTAAACTCGCACCGAAAAGGCATCGCTCCGCAAGAGATTTACGACAACGTGACGATCAGGAACTGCGAGTTTGTAAATTGCCGAAGCGGCATCGAACTGGGAAAAGGCGGAAAGTCGATCGTAGAAAACTGTACTATAAAAACTAATGGTTCTACGAATAATGTAACGACATCGGATGCTAGCGAAATCTTCGGTATACACGTTAGCTCCGCGCAAAACGCGATCGTAAATAACATTGCAATCGAAGGCTACAATAATAACTTTGCTATAAAAACGGAAACGTCGATTGCAAATTGCGCTTTTAGCAATGTAAAGGTAACAGGCGGCGCAGTGTCGATTAAAAATTCAAGCGCAAGCATTGAAAATTCGACGATAAATTGCAGCGATTTCGACTCGTATATTTATTTATCTGATACAAACCACGTAATTAAAAACTGCAAAATAAACGCTGATAAAATGTCCCTCAGCTCCGAAAACGATAACTGCAACGTGATATTCGATAATTGCCGTATAAACTTAACTAACGAAATTAACAACGCAAACATCTACGCTAATAACACGGGACTTACTATTAAAAATTGCAAAATCTCAGGTGCGGCAAAGTCGCTTATAAGGTTCACTAACGCTAAAAAATCGCATTTCACACTAAAAAATAACTACGTTACTTGCAACGAATTTATTCGAGCGTCGTTTACCAACACTGAGACTAATTTCGCGACAAACAATGTCATCGAAAACGACAGCAACGACTGTTTCGCACTTTATGGTAACGCAAACTGATTTCGAT
>CYGL01000551.1_pt1 | contig 14020 bp, 19 predicted proteins | sample 485531 | NCBI WGS metagenome assembly CYGL01 (sample SAMEA3497897, study PRJEB9818) | human gut metagenome | reverse complement strand
ATTGTGCGCATGACACGGACAAATTGACAGAAAACAAGGCAAGCTGCCTGTGAAGTTGTGAGACAATTTGGTTATAAACTTATCCTATAACAACGCTGTCATGATAGGAATTATGTATTATACAGATGCTTATAGGCATGATATGATATAGGCAGATCAAAGAGATAAGCCAATAGGCAAGGAGGAAACAAATATGAAGATTACACGGAGAATGAAAACGAACTGAGACGCTTTGGATGCACTGATACCAAAAACTACAGATACGTTACTTTTATATATTATGGCAGATCTGGCGGATCTGCATATCTTAAAAGGATATCAATGAAAATCTAGTAATACGTCAGACAACCGATCTTATTGATGGTTGGGAGATCATCATGGATGTTGATTTAAACGAAGATAAATGGGAGGTACGATAAATATGAATTAAAGGCAAGCTTCAGACAGCTTGCCTTTAATTATCAGTTTAAAATGTTATGTCAATCCTATTGCTTTTGTAATTTGTCACACCATAGACTTGGATACTATTGATTCTACTTATTACCTCCAAGGTATTAAAAACTGCCGTGACAGTCTTATCTTCAGTCTGCGTGTATGTAACATACGGCGAACTGAATTCGATTGCATCGGTTAAATTGATCAAACATGTACATGGAATATCACCCTCAGCCCAAGTGGTATTTTTTTCGGCAAATAATATTATCTGTTCGATTACTCCATTTTTAATAATAATCTTTGACCTTAATCCGGGGTCACTGAAACCAGCCTTAAAGGTAAAAGGATTATTAAACGTGTGAGTAAGATCGGTTTTAACAAAATTGTTAAATAGATATGTAGCTTCCGCGTCTGTGAAAGTACCATTCCCGAAGCTATTACCTGTAAATGCATCCCCGCGCATACCGTTAACAGATATGGGAGAAAGGGATCGGTTGTTTGTTACCTGCATATTATTAGCGGTAAACGATGTAGTTGTCGTGCAGGCAATCGCATTTTGTGATCCGATCATGTAGTTGTCCCTTATCATCACGGAGTCACAGTTTCCAGACTGCAAGTTTAATTTGATATGAGTCACCATATTATCAACAAATGCACACCTATCAATCCTTAAAAATTCGGTTTCGTCGGTTGAAATAGCTCCAGCCCCGCCGTCATTTTGATCGAACGTGCAATTAGATATAACGCTATAAATGCAACCGTTGTCGATAGAAACAGCTTCTCCCCCGCCGCCTTTGTTATATCTTATAATGCTAATTTGTTATTTTAACAATTACGGAACTATTTATAATACTACCTTTGCATCTTTCCAGAATACATCTATCAATATAGATTTCTGGATATCCATGTCTTTCTTTTTGAACCAATACCACCCCCGAAGGTGTTAATCCCTCTATCATTGATATCGTGTATATAAAGATGGTCTAGATATATATTAGCAATCGCGCTTTGCATGGTAACATTTTCTTGATAGTTTTGCACAATGGAAATGCCGCTTCCCGTTCTTGCGTTTGGATGCAACGTAAGCTCAAGGTTTGTAATCCGTATGTTTGTGACATCATGATATAATAGCCCGGCGCTCCATATGTTTATAGTTGGTATAGCCCCATCAATCAATAAAACACTGCCGCCGCACCCCGTCAGAATCGTATTAGATTGCAATGTAATCGGTTTCGTTATCCTATACTTTCCGGGCGGAACAATGATTAGCCCCCGGTTAGCTACTGCATTTATAAAAGCCTGTGAATCGTCTGTTTCTCCATCCCCTTTAGCTCCATAATCGGTTACATAAGTGACTTCGGATTTTTTAATCCATGCCAGATCAATGGTTTTGGTGGGAAACTTGACCGGGAAGGTCTGCGCTCCCGTTTCAAGGGAAGCGGATCCGAACTTTCCCGTGTACGCCCCTGTCACTCTTTCGGTTTTATCCCATGAGTAGACTTCATTCCTTAATCCTGTGACATTGACCGTGCTCACCCCTTTAATAAGTGCGGAATCGTTTCCGTCAACCGTTATCTCGCGATTTCCTGCGATCTGCTCCGTTAACTTGCCATCGGAGTCTAGCAACATATCTCTTGTGCTGTGCAATGTGATATTACTTGCTGTCTCTGTAATGTCCCCCGCGGTAAGCGTATAATCGCCCGAAACATTGACGGTATCATTGCTAACCTGCGCTGTCCGCTCTCTACCATAGTACCTGGCAAGCAGTGACTCAATCGTAGTAGCAATCAGATTGGTCCCCGGAATATATTTGGATCCGGTTGGAATTGCTCGTGTCACCCGGTACAGATTTCCGGCATACCACACAAGGTCGTTGACAAGTAAGTCTTTTGTCGCATAGTCCTTATCTTTGTCATTAAATGCGACACCATCCATGATCTTATTGTAGATGTCCTGGTAGTTAAACACCACCACCCAGTATTTTGTGTTTTTTAATTCTACTCCGACCGGAACCGGAACCTTACTCATGTATGCAGTCCCGCTTTTAGAATCAACAACAACTGTATTTGCCGGATACTGCGTTGTAATATCCCACTGAATCGGATCTGCATACTTGATTGTCTTAAGGTCAATCGCAGTCGCAAGATCCTGCTTAAAGCTCATGAGCTCTTGGATCAGCCATCCAAGTTGATACTGATACATATCACCTTTAATTAAATAATCCTTATCTGACATGCTGTGTTACCTCCCATAAAAAGAGTAGATATTTAAGGTATTGAGATTTTCCGCCCGGAGTTGGCGGAACCGGCGGTTCGCCAGATAAAACCTCATACCAGTATTCCCCATTTTCGCGCCTTGCGTCCTCTGTTGCTCCGGGATTCGCCGGGCGCTCATAATTGTAAAGCCAAGTAACCGCAAGTTCTCCTGGGTTGTCCTCTGATACTTTGTATTCTGCATATGACATCGGATAGGACCCGGTTGGATAATAGTCTGCGTGCTCATCAAGAAAAATCATCTGCGCGTATCCATCATCTTGCGATCCTTTCTTGTCCGAAAAATTTGGGCCATATCCGGGGATCGCTTTTGCATCTGCGCTACTGATGTACTTGCTTGCCGGGGTAAACTGCGTGAGTCCATAACCTTTATTTTTCCAGGGAGATCCGCCGGATGCTCCCACTTTGTCACTTTGCCATCTCCAAGGATTATAACCGGACTCAGCACCAATATTTCCCAACACGCCGCACACGGCGTTTAATGACCAGCCACGGCTCCCCAGAATCCCCCAGATCATACGGGCGTTTTCCTTCGCCTCGTCGGACGATCGGAGGAAAGCTCCGATCGTCTTACAATGCCAGCTCATGGGCGGTACACCGCATAAAGCTTGTATGTGTCATAATTTTTTGTGCAGATTTTGTTATTCTGATTACCTCCGATGCAAGGCATAACGGCGGACAGGATGCTTGTGTCAGCCGCACATACCCCGACATGCTTACTGGATGTATTGGTCATCTGATCCCCGGACCATAGCCAAAAAAGAACGTCACCACGTCTGATTGTATCAGGCAGGCCGTTGCCAGTATGGTCATAATAATTTCCTTTTTTATGGATCAAAGCTTGATTTTTGCACTTAATCCGAAGGTCGTTTACGTTTTCCGACTTAACCGCAATGTTTAACTGACTTAAGAAGTATGATACCGCCGTTGCGCACCATGGAGCCTTAACCAATGATCCATAATACCATTTCTGGATCTGCGCGACAATACCATCATACTCCTCTGTACCCTCAAACTGCTTGAAAAGCTTATAGAGTTTTTCCCCCTTTGCCTCTGGAATCTCCTCGTTGTACGGTTCGCAGATCCCCGTATCTGTGTCAATAATATATTTTGCCATTATTTACCTCCTATTTTGTCTGTAAGCTGAGTGATTGCGATTTTAAGATCTGTGATTGCCTCGCGCATCGATGCAGACTCCTCGCTGTGCTTTTTATTCTGGTCGATCATGTACCAGAAAAGTGCGGCGCACATACAGATTGGAAAACCAAGTGTGCTGATTGCTGTGATAATGTCCTGTGATGTCATTGCTGTACCTCCTTAATATACGTCTAGACAAAAGGCGTCTCTATAATCTTCGGCGATTTCTTCGATCAGAGAGTATCTTACAAGTTCACGTTCTGCCTGGATCATCTGCTGTGATGTTGTGACGCCGATGTTACCATGTGTACGATTGCTGTGTGTAAAGGTATCTGTAACGTTTTCTTGCCCGGAGATTTCAGAGCTTGTGTCGATGTCTCTCCGATAGCTGGACGTTCCGCCTCCCGTTACGGTATCCTTGCTGTCCGCTTGATAGTCAGACGCATTTTCTGCCGATACGTCATGGAGGGATGTCTGATTTTCGGATCGCTCTTCGGTATTTGTCTCTCCATTGGTGCCGGACGCCGAACTGGAAGACGTGCGCCCTGTTGTTCGCCTCTCTTCGATGTCTTCCTTCCGGTCATAGTTTTCAATCGGATTGTACTCTAGATGTAGCGTTGCGTCAAGTTTCTGCCAGATCGGAAGTCTCCTTGCACTCCATGTACCGATGTAATGCTTCATCCATTTCGGATCTGGATGGGCAAGCGCCGCGTTTCCGTGCCGCTCAATGATGCAGTTAATGACAAGCTTTTTATCAACCCCCTCGGGGAGTTGCAACCCGTCAAAAAGCGTGGAATCAAACAACAAAAGATCATTTGTTGACCCCGTTGGAAGCAGTTGATGACTGTACAGGTTTTGCCTCGGTATCCAAAATGGCATCCTTTTCCGCCTCCTCTCCGCTATAAGTAAATTTAATTGATGTACCAAACATCCGGTTCACGCGGTCACACGACTCGTCCAGGCAATCCTGCCAAACCTGTCTTCTGTTGAAAAATTCCGAAGTATTTACGCTGGACTCAATTTGATTCTCGCGCTCTTTTTTATCGCTCGCCACGGGGACGCCCATCTCCCGATAAAATGCAGTGATAACATTTCTTCTTGCTTCCAGCAGTTCTGGAAGAATAAAGTTTTTATTAAGATCTCTATCAAACTGCGCCCAAGGAAGCTCCGGGGTCTCCCCTGGCATCGCTTTTTTGATGGAGCGGTTATAAATGATATAAGGGGCTCCGTTTGCAATCTGCTCAAAAAGGCTTTCCATGGATCGTTTTTCTTTGTCGTTATCCGCCGCGGCGATATATGCAAACCTCGCGTTAATCATCTGCTGGCGGACCGCGATATCCATTGCCTGCATTTCTGCCGCATACTTATCAATGATATCCCATATCCCGGAGTAATCCGGCGTGAGTTTAATATTTTCGCACTCCTGTCCGATCACAAGCGGGCGGGAGAAGCTGAAGTATGGCGTTGCCACTGTCATGCCCCACGGTTCAAATTGTAACCCAACTCCGTGCGGCGCGGACGGCTGAAACGTAATCCCATAGCGCTTTGTCTCAAAAACGGTCAGATATCCAAGATGAAAAAGCCCCCATAGAAAAGCGTCCTTATCGGTCTGCACCTGCCCAGGTGCCGCCTGCGGAAGTCCTTCTACTTTCCAGATTCCGCGGGCTCTCTGGAAAAATGACCGCTCCCAATAATTATAAGACCCTGTAGAAAAATCGGGGATAAATCCGGTATTTGTGGGATAATATCCGCTATAATTATACACTGTATCACCTCCTATTCAATAAAAACTCCACTGTCCATAAGTGCCGCGATTGCGTTCTTTTCGGACATTCTTTGATTCCCCTTGATGGAAAAACCGCGTGTCTTGCAATACCCCGGAACCGGTTTCCCCATCTGCATCACGGGCAGACCGTACACAGCTGAAAATGTCCCCGCGTTGATGGGTGGATAATAAAGTACGACAACCTTTGCAAGCATGGACTGCCCCATTGCCGCATTGCTGGATAAGGATCCGGCGCACTGCACAACCGGAGTTAATGCCTGCACAACGCCAGATCCTATATTATTAAGACCCTGCCCTATGTCAGATAGTCCCGCCCCGGCATCTCCGGTAACTCCAAGTGTTAATAGACTCTGTGCCGCTCCCTGTGCGGATGATAATACTCCGCCGCCTGCCTGGATCACTCCGCCAATTGCCTGAATCGCGCCGGAGACAAAATTTTGCACTGGGACGTTGCTGGATCCAATCGCGTAATTACAGCCGATGGAAGCGGATCCGACGTATACGGGATACTCTCCTGCATCAACCCGGAGCGATACCGAACCGGAAAGGACCTCCACGCACCACGTAAAGGCAAGCTTACTCGCGTTGTTGCATTGATCCACCGGGACTCCAACTGTCCCCACAAACGGAACATAACATAGGATCTGGCAATTCATCCTCCTCCAATCGTTGACAGCCCAAGGAATTTTGACCTCCGTAACCTTTTTAACAATGGTATTTGCGTCAATCTGATAAGCCTTAACGCCTGTGTTAAAGTCCCCAAGATGTACATCTCCATAATCGGTAACGGGGATATATGCAGATGAGATTGGCAACCAGATGCAAGACCGAATTGCACTGATCGCAGATCCCTGCGTCAGTGCATTGGCTGTGAAATACTTAAGAATCTCTGTCTCATCCAGATCGGTGATTGCGTCTGTAATGTCGGATGAAATCCGATTGATCAGCGTTTTCATGTTGTTCTTGCTGATTCGCCAGACCGTTACGCCGCCGTTTGCCCCAACGGCAGAAAGAATGTAGCATCCAACGTCCAGGGAAAGCGCCCCGCCAGTCACATCAACTTCTGCGGTTGATACCTGGGGCACTTGAGAGACATTCTGCCGTGCGTCACGCAATCTTTTGTCAGTCGCGGTTGTATCGGTATTATATCCATACTCAATATAGCAATCGGTATTTAAGATCTCCGGGCGATACGTTGCCAGCGGATCCATGACGCCAGAGACCTGCCAGGTACCTGCCCGTACCGATACAATGGACGTGATCCAATAATAGGATGATACCGCCGTGATATACATTGCGTTCCATTGCGGATATTCAGAAAGTCCCGCAATGGAAAGCTCCAAGACGGGACTGTCAAGATCTTTGGCGTTTTTCCTAAACGGCACTTGTTTTTGTCCATTTGCTGTAGTCGCTCTGAAAAGTAGAGTTGTACCGCTTACTGGTGTTACCCAGATAGACATCAAAAGCCATAGAAAACCTCCTATGATTCGATATCCTCCATATAATAGAGGATCGCATTTTCTGTAAAATCGTTTGTATAGTCGTTTGCCCTAATGATAATACGTGTTGACGTACGCACCGCCCGCATTATCCGGCGTTGTAATGGTGCGTTCCAGACGATATGTAGACATGAGCGCCGGACGGTCATACATGATACCCACAATATATGGGGTTGTTACCGCCTTACCTGTTTCGACTGTTCCGTCTGCCACTTTCAGCTGGTTCGGGACCACATTTATATTGCCCTCTTTTCCACTCTCCGCGCTCTGCCAGTAGGCAATGCGGCGATAGTTGTCAAGCTTTAAGTAGCCGTCATGAAAAACCTGCGAAAGTACATTTGCTTCTGCATCGTAGAGCAGTGGAGCGAGTAAACAAAGTCTCTGTTCGCTCTTTGGCGTATGGCGGTATAAATGCAGTGCGTTGCCAAGATCGTCGTTCTTTGCTGGCGTCAAATGGAAAAGCTCAGTGTTTTTTGCCATCATGTCCGAATCATACTGGATATGAGAGATCAAAAACGCAAGGAAATCTTTGAGATACGTTGTGCGTAACTGTACGCTTGTGTAGCTGGTACCGTGCTTTGTGTTGTATTCTTTGGTAAGATTTACTTTGGATCTCGCTGTTCCCACATTGTAAAGGCCGCCGATAAAGTTTAACAGAATCGCGCGGTTACGGGCTTCCTTCATCATCGAAATTTCATTCTGGTTTTCCACTGAGAGTCCTGCGATAAATCGGGCAAGATCCTCGTTGCTACGAAACGCAACATCAAGCTGATAAAGCCATCTTGTGATATGCTTCTGAAGTACCTTATTACCCCCAAACTGCATCTCCAACGGATACTGTTTTTTGATCTTATAGTGGTCGACGCTCTCTCCATCTTTTAAGGTATATCCAGATCCGCTTACGGCCGTGTTCCAGGACTGCTCCGCTTCGAAGTCGTTTGCATAGTAGCTAATCTTTCTTGAGATCTGCCCATACATCATGTTATCGACTTCGACGCCAAAATCATCAGCCGCATACGGACGGATTGCAATTAAGGTACGCCCCACCTGTAAGGCCAAAGCATTTAAAAGTGTCTCCTGCCCATAGATCTGCGCCGCCTGCGCGACTGTAATCATGGAGCTTGTGTCTGTTGCCGTTAACGTTCCGCCGCCTGCCTGAGTAATCAAGGAATTTACAACGGCATGAATGTCAACGGGTAAAGTCGAATTTGCCATTATTTCTTATCTCCTTCCTGCGGAACCTTAATTCCGCCAAGTCTGCACACAATTTCATCAACAGTCTCCGGCTGTTGCACCTGTCCCTGTACATTCGGGATCCGCAACGCGTTGATTGCACTTAAGAGATCCGCTGACGTTGGCTGAGTGACTGGCTGAGTGACTGGCTGAGTGACTGGCTGAGTGACTGGCTGAGTGACTGGCTGAGTGACTGGCTGAGTGACTGGCTGAGTGACTGGCTGAGTGACTGGCTGAGTGACTGGCTGAGTGACTGGCTGAGTGACTGGCTGAGTCTGCGCACCGTAAATACTTGTGTACGCTTCATATAATTTAATAAAATCAGTAAATTTTAACATTACTGCACCTCCTTCTATATTTAAGGGGGAGTATGGAAAGCAAGAATCCCACCGCTCCGGATTCCGTCCGGCTTGCTTTGTGCGGCGCTCCCCCTGCCTTAAGGATAAACCATACCCCCCACAAATGTCAATCTTTAATTTTTAAAAAACGTTTAAAATCTGATAATGACCCTACGGAATCAAATGTTATGTACCCGCTGTTATACATCATACGCAGTTCCGGGTAGTTAAGCCCAGCTTGTATCCTGCCCTCTGGCGTGTCCGAAAAACTGAGCCTTGCCCTGTGCGGGGATCGGCATCCGTAAGCAGATGTGCCGTTTTCGTAAATAAAGACATCCCCCAATCTGCATAACGGGCGGTATCCTGTGATGGATTTTGGGCGAATTAAATTACTTTTGTTGTATACAAAACTATTTCCTAACGACATGCTTAAAAAATTGGACCCTGCGCCGCGTTTTCTGAGATATGCGTTTTGTGCGGTTTCGGCGCGTCTCCCAACGATCTTTTCAGAGTGGGGGAGAGCGATAAACACACCGCCAGACAAAAGCTTCCACTCCCTGCCGGATCGCTCCATCTTCTCAAACTCCTCCGTAAGTCCATAGGCGGAAAGAATCGGATCCTCAATATTAAAAGCGTTCGGCCAGCAGCCAAAACCGGAGTGGTGATTTTTCCTTCTAACTACTCTGTTTCCGTTGACGGTTGTATAGAGGTTCAGGATTGTATCATCCTCACCTTTCAGGCGGCGGACGCAGCGCTCCGGGATAAACTCGTCAAGGATCATGTCCGTGAACTTGGATCCGTTGAATCCTTCGCATCTTGGCGAATATAGTTGAGAGGCAACGCGAGACCTCTTGCACTCTTGATTTTCTTAACCTCGGACTCCTGATCGATATCCCCCCATACCCAGGTGTTTTGAGACATGGATTGCATGGAAATATCATATCCCTCTTTCTTAAGCGGCAGGAAGGGGTTAAGATCATCGGTCCGCTCAATCGCTTCCAGCTCCTCGCGTGTCCGTCTAAGGTATAAGGTATACCGATCATGATCAAGTAAATATTTCAGCGATCCATAGGTTTTGCCGACCTGTCTGCTTCCCACAATTACAAAAAGCCACGCCGGAAGATCAGCTATTGCTTCAATATTTAACCATCCATCCGGCGTGTAAAGTGCCAAGTTATTTTGATGTCTCATCTGTACCTTTCACGATTTCAAAAACCTTATCGATCAATGTTTTCTGGTCGGCGTCAGAAAGATAGACCGCGTAACGTTTGTAATATTTTCCGTCTGTTCCTTTGTCGCATGGAACCGTGATAAAAGGATTGCCGTCCGATTTTCTCTCAACGACTCGCATGGAGTAAAACGAGAAGCCCTTGCACTTGAGTGTAAAGACAATACAAGAATCACTGATCTGTCTTACATTTGTTACTTCTGCTTTTACGCCTACAAGATCTATTACTGCATGCTCCTCAGAAGATTTACCAGATGCTTTGTTTGTCTTAAATGCCATAATCTTATACCTCCGTTTTTAATAATTTAATTGACACCTGTTTGTAACCCATCAATAACAACTTTTCCGTCATATCCATTGCGGATTGCAGTCCTCCTACAATCATGATATAACGCCACTGTCCTTCCTGCTTGTACCCAATTTTGTATTTCAAAATATCACCTCCACCATTATCTTACCACTCCCTATTCGATATGTCAATATTATTCCGCAATTATTTCTCCAATTTCTTCCATGATCTGATCAGGAATGCCAGACTGCACGAGGTACTGGCGCGGATTCATCTCCACCCATGACGCCGTGCGGGTTTTTCGCTTCCACTCGGTACGATCGCGTACCGGAGAGTCGTGATAAGTCAAGGCAAGCCCTCCTGCATCTGCGATAAAAAGCCCGTCTGCAAGATTTGCGATATCTCCTCTCATAGCAATTTTTCCGTTTTCTTTCCGCACTCCTGCAATTGTAGTCTCAATCTCATAGCAATCCTTTTTCGGATCCCAGGATTCCGCGGCGTAACACTTTGCATGCAAAAAAGTAAAGCGATTGTATCCATACGCAACCATCGGATGCTCATCCTCCGCAGTACCGATGTACACGTTTTTGCCCTTGCGATTCTGCACCACGGCGTTTCGGTTTTCGCACTCCTCGCGAACTCCTGCATTGTAAAGATCTACAGCAGGGATCTTCTCCCCCTCATATTTTACGCTGTCGGTATCCCAGTAAATCACTTTCTCCCATCCTACCGCCTGTTGCAGTTTAAAAAGATAAAGCCGCGTAAGGCTCGCCGTCCATAAGCCCCACAAAAATGGAAATTTTTTCTGTTGCGCTTTTGCTACGTTTTCGTCAGATTTTGACGCAAGGTTGTCTTCCCACGAGGTTTTCTCACACGTCATGATCTCTCCGATATCCACGGCGTACTCGTCACGGATCACCTTTTGCGCACATGCACCAAAGATTGTGTTAACACAGATCTTCGCAAATACTCGCTCCGGTCCATCTTCGGCGCCCTCTTTGGTCTTAAAAAATTCAAGGATTGCACTGCGAAAGGCATCCGGTAAATACTTAAGCTCAAAAGCGATGATCTCAATCCCTACCATATCATCATAATCATACGCCTGCCGGAATCTTTGCCAGTCATTGGAGTCCATATAGACAATCGCGGCAGTGCAACCAAGCATTCTGCCATTATCAACGCCTTGTAATCCTTCCACGTCCTCACATTTACTGATTGATACAGTCGGATCCGGGCATTCTGCTTTAATGTGTACGCCAGATACATAAGCACGACCCAACCACCCGTAGCCATTATTGATAAGCATTTCCAGATCTTCCAAAGACGTATCCGCCGGAAGAGAAAAAGGGTTACCGGACGGAAATTTTCTTAAGATCTGCTGTGATGGATGTGCACTTTTAAGATCGTACGAATTACAATTATTATAGACTCTCCCGGCGCGCCATCTGCACCCATGCGTATCACCGCCCGCCATGCACTTAAAAGCCAGTGCAAGCTGATCTTTGCTGAGAGTCAACGCGTTCATCGCCCGCAGTGTTTTTCCATCCTGCCGGATTCTGGCATTCACTGCTTCTATAACCATTCCGGTATTGGTGAGAGGGATATTCGCCTGCGTGTAGCCGTGCTCTTTCTTTAAGCGTTCAATGGCTTCGTATAAGCCCTGTACGTCATTTACAATATAATTCCATTCGTCCGGTGACAGCGGCGTGTCCGGCGTAAAATGTTTTGAGTAGTCAAGATCCCCGACCATTTTTGCATGTTTGCATCCTTTGGTTGCACCTGCAAGTGACTTTTGAAAAAGTTTCAAGCTGTCCCGAAACTCAACTCCGTTATCATAGCGTATTGTGAGAGGCTTACGCGGCTTTGTAAAAAGGCTTGTCGGTCTCCCCCAACTTTCGGCGAGGATCTGAGTCATATGAAAATGCTCATGACCTAAGTTATGCACATACACGACAAGGCGGCGGTTTTCGGACAGTTCAAATTCCTCTTCCAGACGGTCAAAGAGATCAATGACATCTTCCATATATCTAAGCACTAAACGCTCATTGTCAATGCACACGGCGATAGAATAGATGTATCCATCTTCCGCCGTGGCATAATCCTCAATATCCAGTGTTGCGGTAGTGTCAATGTATTCCGTGATATGCTTCTTTATTCTCTTTTCAGCGATCCGAAAAACGTGAGTACGCAAAGTTTCTATAAATTCCGTCACGTCCGTACATACCCATAAATCTTGACTCTTCCGCATAATCTCTCTCTCTCTCTTATTCGCGCTTTTGGGATTCTTTACGCCGCATATAGTAGAGTAGCGCCGCACCTTTCTGCGTATTTTTATCTGCCTTTTTTGCATCGATTCTGTCCATCGTTTCATCGATGATATCCGTTTTTCCTTCGGTGATCGCTGTATATATCGTGTGAGATGAAAACAGTGACTCTACATTTTCGGCAAAATATTTTTCTACCTGAAACTCAAAATCATCCAATGAGCCCTGAAACCCTTTTTCCTGCGCCTTGTGATAACGTTTCATAATCGTGTCTTGTCTGCCCTGTAATGTAGATGTTTTCGCAGATAGAAAAGATCTTAATATCTTGTATTCATGACGCAAGGCGTTTAAGCTCATTTTATCGGTTCGCTCCTTGAATCGTTTCCGGTTTACAAGATCATACATTGCATTTGCGTACATGCCTTTTGTATGTCCGGCGCGCTCAAACCGTAAAAGTCTCTGGTTGGCCGCTTTGGCGGCGCGGCGAACCGCGATTGACAGTTCCTGCTGGTTTGCCTGAGATGGATCACCGATATCATAATCAGCCCAGGTCTTTGTTGCTAATTTTCGTCTTGCCATTTTTCTACCTCCAAAGCACGATAGGCAGACGCGCTGTAATAATCGTAGCCATATCCGACACGTTCGATCTCTATAAAAAGCATATTGCTACGACCAATACCTAGTTCATTGGCTGTTCCGATCTGACGGATGCGGGAATCCGCAAGTATTGTAAGAGGCATATCGTTATCCTCTCTATGATAGATTGCTACATATTTCATATGCTGATTCCTCCTATTCTACGTTCGATCTGATCTCTGAGTGCTGACATTTTGATAGGATCTTTGTACCATCCTATAATGTAAATATCCGGCATTCCCATGGGTTCAAAACCGTAATCTGCAACAAAAAAGAATGTATGCTATAATCTTTCGTATCGACGCCTACTAATAAGTAGCCGTCGATACCTTTTCTTAATTTTCCTACGATTCCGCGGATTGTGTCACGCATTTTTTGTACATCCCTCCTCGCCGTTTATAAAAGCTTCGCGACTATCTCTAAGCCGACTTAATTCCGCGTTAAGCTTGCGCTCCCTTATCTCATAATCTTCCATTGCATGAGCGGTATTTCTCATGTCCCGTATAAGCCGCATACCAAAATTCACATATAAATAAGCGATCTGTTGCTTTCCTGCAATGTCCGATATACTTGGATAATACATATATACATAATCAATGAGTTTCATTTCATCATCAGTTGGAGTAATTAAACGTTTATTCCGGTACTGTCACAAATCTGCTTTGCTTTGTTTTCAAATTCCTCGCGTGTCATATTTGTTTCCTCCTTGCCTATTGGCTTATCTCTTTGATCTGCCTATATCATATCATGCCTATAAGCATCTGTATAATACATAATTCCTATCATGACAGCGTTGTTATAGGATAAGTTTTATAACCAAATTTGTCTCACAACTTCACAGGCAGCTTGCCTTGTTTTCTGTCAATTTGTCCGTGTCATGCGCACAATTGGGGGGAATCTGT
>CYGL01000550.1_pt1 | contig 14024 bp, 17 predicted proteins | sample 485531 | NCBI WGS metagenome assembly CYGL01 (sample SAMEA3497897, study PRJEB9818) | human gut metagenome | reverse complement strand
GCCACGACCTGTTTGTCGGATGCGAAGACCCCATTAACATCTTTCAAAGCTTTACAAATTAAGAACAACCAACTATGCCTCCCTGGAACTACTACAGAAGATGGAGACAAAGATGGAGACAACCTCGTTGGAGAAGATGGATTCGAACAAGGAGACCTAGAAAAACTATTCGAAGACGATTTCAAAGAAGACGATGGGTAAGAAGACACCGTTTTTATAGACCTATAAAAAGAAAGCTAAAAAAAGTAACTTTAAAAGAATGGCAACCGCAACACATTAGAAAATGTACTATAAAAGGAGACTTATTACTAGCAGCTTGCGGTAGACAAAGAATTAATCATAACTATACTTTGTGGACTGAATCTATTGTACCTAAGGAAGAACCGGGAGGGGGAGGATGGTCTATAATGCAATTAACTTTAAGAGCATTGTTTGATGAATATAAAAAATATAGAAACTGGTGGACTGTATCTAACCAGGGACTACCATTAGTAAAATATTTAGGATGTCAATTTAAATTTTACAGAAGTGCACAAACAGACTACATAGTAATTCCAATACTAACACCACCATACGCAGTAACAGAAGAAATATACTTAAACACACAACCAAGCAGAGCACTCATGAACAGAAGAAAAATTGTAGTACCCAGACTAGATAGACCATGGACAAAAAAAGCCATACATAAAAAGAAAATTTAAAGCACCCGCTTTATTTATGAACAAATGGTACTTTCAAGTAGACATATACAACATACCACTTATAGTACTACACACAACCACATGCTCATTTGATCAAATGTATCAACCAATGGACCAACTAAGCTATAATTTAACTTTAACAAGCCTAAACACAGACTTTTTTCAAAACCCACAATTTGCAGACTTAGATGATAATGGATACATACCTAAAGTAACAGGAACTATACCAACAGTACTTTACACAACCACTAACGGATCAATGGACAAACCAACACATTACAAACAACTAGTACCACTAAAAAGTACAGAAAGATACACAGACGGCCCACATGAACCAAAAAACACATACGCAGAATGGATAAAACCTGAAAACTGGGGAAATCCATTCACACAATATAACATTCAACACGATGTTAGATTTTGGTACGGAAACTGGCCAAAAACTGACACAGAATGGCAATCCCCAATACAAGGCCTAGTACAACTACATGAAGTATTCTTTGAAATTAGATACAATCCATTAAGAGATACAGGAATAGGAAACAAAGTATACTTTAAATCAAACAAATTAAGACAAGGAAGCTACACATCCCTACCAGACAAAAAAGACATAATAATAACAGAATATCCACTATGGATAATATTTTGGGCCTGGTATGACTGGCAACAAAAACTAAAAACTATACAACACATAGACCAAGACTACCAAATAGTAATACAAACAGAATTTTTTTATCCAAAAAGAAAATCCTATGTACTGCTAGATAAATACTTTACACAACCAAACAAAGAAATACTAAATGAAACAGACAAAGCAAACTGGCACCCAAAAACAGAGTTCCAAATGGAACAACTATTTTACATAGCATCATCAGGCCCAGGAACACCAAAAATAAACACCACTAAATCCTTAGAATGTCATTGTAACTATAGATTCTTTTAAAGTGGGGAGGAGCACCAGCTCCAATGGAAACAATTACAGACCCAGGAACACAAGAAAAATTCCCCACGCCCAATACAATCCTTCAAGGACTTCAAATCCAGGATCCAACAACAGCCAAAGAACATTACTTATACACATGGGACGAAAGAAAGCAAGAAATTACAGAAACATGTGCAAAACGCCTTAAAAGACAATACTCATCTGACTCATTTATTACAGAATTTGGAACAAAAGACCTCCCAGCACAAACACAAACATGGGAAGAAACATCGTCAGAGGAAGAAAGCGAAACACCATCACTACAGACACAGCTCTCCAAGCTCCAGCAGCGAAACAACCACCTCAAGCGACGAATCAACAGACTCCTAAAAACAAAAAAATTATTCCCTTAAAAGTAGACATGTTTGGTCAAAGCACTGTAAAAAATAGACGCTTAAATGCTAAAGAATATGAAACAGAGTTAGAAGCTAGCAAAATTTTCTGCCACCCTCCTAGACAATACTTGCTTGATATACCTTACTACCCAATGTTTCCTCCGGCACCTGTAGTGCCTTATGTAAACTTCAATTTAAACTTTAAAATATAATAAAGGCCAGCAAATATTCAAACTCGGTGTCTGTTTATTTAAGTAAAAACCTATATAAGCATCCACCGCCTCCCTAATACGCAGGCGCAAAAGGGGGCTCCGCCCCCTTAAACCCCCAAGGGGGCTCTGCCCCCTTAAACCCCCAAGGGGGCTCCGCCCCCTTACACCCCCTATTAATATTCATAAAGGAAACCACAAAATTAGAATTGCCGACCACAAACGAATATGCTAATTAACTTCTGCAAAATACACCACTACTTCCCTAAAAATTAATTAGTAATCACAGTCACAATGGGAGGAGTCACAACACTATATAACCAAGTACACTTCCGAATGGCTGAGTTTTCCACGCCCGTCCGCAGCGGCAGCACCACGGAGGGAGACTACCGCGTCCCGAGGGCGGGAGCCGAAGGTGAGTGAAACCACCGCAGTCTAGGGGCAATTCGGGCTCGGGACTGGCCGGGCTATGGGCAAGGCTCTTAAAAAAGCATGTTTCTCGGTAAACTTTACAGAAAGAAAAGGCAAGTGCTACTGCACCAGCTGCACCCTTCAGAGAAAACACCTCCTGCTATGAGCTACTGGCGACCACCCACCAGAAATGTACCTGGACAAGAGCAGGGCTGGTACGACGCCATTTTCAGTTCTCACAATGCTTTTTGTGGTTGTGGTGATCCTATCGGTCATGCTAACAATCTGGCGGCTCGTTTTGGACGTTCTGGAAGATCCAGACACCCAGCAACGCCTGACACACCACCACCAATAAGGCCTCTGCCAGCCCTGCCCGCGCCGGACCCTCCGGCGCCCCCCAGACGCCACGCTAGAACCGAGAACCAGTCATGGCCTGGTACTGGTGGCGCCGGAGGCGACCGTGGAGATGGAGACGGCGGCGCCGCCGGAGGAGGAGACGACCTCGGTTCCGACGCCGTAGAAGAGCTGCTCGACCTGCTAGACGACCCAGAGTAAGGAGGCGCAGATGGAGGGGAGGGTACTGGAGACGAAAGACTGTAAGACGCAAGAGACGCAGAAAGAGACAGAAAAAGATTAAACTGACTCAGTGGAACCCCGCCACTGTTAAAAAATGCATAATCAAGGGCTACATCCCCTTGATAATATGCGGTACCGGCACCACCGGAACCACCTACAAAAACTTTGCCTCCCACATGAACGACTATACAAAGTACGACCCCTTCGGGGGAGGCATGAGCACCATGATGTTCACCCTACAGGGTCTGTACGAGGAGTACGAAAAGCACCACAACAGCTGGTCCAGGAGCAACCTGGACCTAGAACTGTGTAGATATAAAGGGTGCAAATTCACCATGTACAGACACCCGGAGACTGACTTTTATTTTCTGGTACAACAGAAAGCTGCCCTTTAATGACACTCAGCTTACGGGTCCAGAAATGCAGCCGGGAATAGCCATGTGCAGTAGAAAAAAGAAAATATTAATTAAGAGCTTTAAAACAAAGCCTAAGGGGCCCATGACAGTGTCAGTTAAAACTTCCCCCCCCCACACTATTCTCCGACCGTTGGTACTTTCAAAAGGACTTGGCCAATGTTCCGCTGCTAACCACAAAAGCCATAGCTTGCAGTTTGCGGTTTCCGTTCTGCCGACCACAAACTGACAACGCTTGCGTATACTTCCAGGTTCTAGACACGTGGTACAATAACTGCCTCAGCATAGCCCCCACCTACGTAGACAATAACTGGACAGCTCTTAAAAATAGATTATCTATGCAGTATGACTCCACTAGTGGCGCAAAAACACCTAAAAGGGGCTATGCCGGCACCGTGTTTAACACCTTTAAGACCGAGGAGCACCTTAAGTGCCCTGCAGCCAAAGAACTTAAACAAACTGATACCCACTGACGCTAGTACTAACTGCTTTCGAAAAGTCAGCAGTCTGTGGGGAGACCACGTATATGACAAAGAGAAGTTAATTCAAGGGTGGCAAGAAAACCATGACAAGTACTGGAAAGCCAGAAATGACCAGACATTTAGCGAGTCAAAAGCCCTGAGCCACAAAACTGGCCTGTACAGCTCCATGTTCTTGTCTCAGAGCAGACTCAGCCCAGACTTTCCGGGCCTATACAGAGAAATAATCTACAATCCCTACTTAGACAAAGGCACAGGGGAACAGGGTGTGGATAGACTGGTGCACTAAAAACGATTCCCAGTTCAGAGACCTGCCAGGCAGACTCCCAATAGTAGACGTACCCCTGTACGCGGCCTTCCTGGGGTACGCAGACTACTGCAAAAAGTACTACCACGACCCTGGCCTAATGAAAGAGGTTAGGATAGTTATCCAGTGCCCGTACACTAACCCGCCACTGTATGACAAAGATAACACGGACATGGGGTTCGTGCCCTTCGACTACAACTTTGGAGACGGCAAGATGCCCGACGGAGCGGGGTACATACCCATAGCCTACAGATTTAAGTGGTACGTGTGCATGTTCCACCAACAAAACTTTATGAATGACATAGTGCAGTGCGGACCGTTCGCTTATCCGGGCGACCAGAAAAACTGTGTGCTTGCCTGCAAATACAGCTTCAAATTCTTATTTGGAGGCAACCCTATTCCCCAACAGACTATCAAAGATCCCAAGACGCAGCCCGACTTTCCAGTACCCGGTACCGGTCAATTCCCTTCTCGAGTACAAGTCGTTAACCCGAGGCACATCGACGAAGGGGCGCTCTTCCGACGCTGGGACATTAGGAGGGGATGGTACAGCAATAAAGCTATTAAAAGAGTGCAAGAAAAACAGAGAGATGCTGACTTTATTGCAGGACCTCCAAAAAAACCAAGATTCGAGGTCCCCGCCGCGCAGCAAGAAGAAGACTCGCCTTCACAGGAGCGAAGATTGGAGCTCTGGTACGGATCGACAACGGAAACCGAGACAGAAGCAGAAGCCCAAGAAGAAGAGACGCAGACGGTGCAGCAGCAGCTCAACCAGCAGCTCCGAGAACAAAGAAAACTGGGGAAGGCGATCAACAACATCTTCAAACAGCTCATAAAGACCCAGCAACACCTCCACGCACCCATTATCCACTAGTGGGGGGCCCCAAATACCTGTTTCCAGAGAGGCTGCCTAAACCTTACACTCCCCAAGACTGGGAGACCGAGTACCAGTGCTGCAAGGCCTGGGACAGGCCTCCCAGAAACAACCTGTCAGACGCCCCTTTCTATCCCTGGATGCCCCGTGATCAGTACCGTGTAACCTTTAAGCTTGGATTTCAATAAACTAGGCCGTGGGAGTCTCACTTGTCGGTGTCTGCTTCTTAAGGTCACCAAGCACTCCGAGCGTAGCGAGGAGTGCGACCCTCTCTCTGTGGGCCCCCTCCTGCCAAGACTCAACTTCTTCGGAGCCGCGCGCTACGCCTTCGGCTGCGCGCGGCACCTCAGACCCCCGCTCGTGCTGACACGCTCGCGCGTGTCAGACCACTTCGGGCTCGCGGGGGTCGGCAATTTTGCTAAACAGACTCCGAGACGCTGTTGGACACAGAGTGGGCGTATCAGTAACGAAAGTGAGTGGGGCCAGACTTCGCCATAGGGCCTTTATCTTCTTGCCATTGGATGGTGTCGGGGGGCGTTGTAGGCTTCGGGCTCGGTTTTAGCCCTTCCGGACTACAAAAATGGCGATTTTGGTGACGTCACGGCAGCCATTTTAAGTAAGGCGGAAAGGCTTCAGCCTTCTACAAAATGGCGGCGGAGCACTTCCGGCTTGCCCAAAATGGCGACCAAAAACATCCGGGTTAAAGGTCGCGGCTACGTCATGATTCACGTGACCGGCCAGCTACCACAACACGGAAGTAGCTGACCCACGTGAGTTGTCACGTGACCGCTACGTCACGGCGGCCATTTTGTTTTACAAAATGGCCGACTTCCTCCGTCTTTACAAAATTAACCGTCGGCGGCGGCGCGCGCGCTGCGCGCGCGCGCCGGGGGGCTCTCGCCCCCCCCGCGGCATGCGCGCGCGGGTCCCCCCCGCGGGGGCTCCGCCCCCGGACCCCCCCCCCGAAGTCCGTCACTAACCACGTGACTCCCACAGGCCAATCAGAGTCTATGTCGTGCACTTCCTGGGCATGGTCTACGTGATAATATAAAGCGGAGCACTTCCGAATGGCTGAGTTTTCCACGCCCGTCCGCGAGCGAGAGTCGCGACGGAGGAGCGATCGAGCGTCCCGAGGGCGGGTGCCGGAGGTGAGTTTACACACCGGAGTCAAGGGGCAATTCGGGCTCGGGACTGGCCGGGCTATGGGCAAGGCTCTTAAAAAAAGCATGTTTCTCGGTAAAATCTACAGAAAGAAAAGGAAACTGCTACTGCCGGCTGTGCGTCCTCCACAGGCGCCATCTTCCATGAGCTCGACCTGGCGGGGTGCCCCGGGGCGATGTCGCCTCCCGTGAGCGTCACTGGTACCTTTCGGTACGAGACAGTCACGATGCTTTTTGTGGCTGTCGTGATCCTGTTTTTCATCTTTCTCGTCTGGCTGCACGTTTTAACCATCAGGGACCTCCGCCGCCCCCCCAGGACCGACCGCGCGGCGTCGACTCCCTCAGTGAGACGCCTCCTCCCGCTGCCCTCCTACCCCGGAGACGGGTCCCCCCGGATAGATGGCCTGGTGGGGATGGAGGCGCCGCTGGTGGCGGCCGCGGAGACGGTGGCGATGGAGGCGTCCGCGCCGCCGACGAAGAGTACCGGCCCGAAGACCTCGACGAGCTTTTCGGCGCTATCGAACAAGAACAGTAAGGAGGCGCCGGAGGGGGAGGCGGAGGGGCTACAGGCGACGGTACAGACTGAGACGCCTGCACAGACGCAGATACAGACGCAAAAAGATAGTACTGACTCAGTGGAACCCCCAGACAGTCAGGAGATGCACCATAAAGGGTCTCATGCCCGTACTCTGGGCGGGCATGGGCCAGGGGGGCCGCAACTACGCCGTGCGCTCAGATGACTATGTCAGCAAGGGAGGGTTCGGGGGCTCCTTCGCCACTGAGACCTTCTCCCTGAAGGTGCTCTACGACCAGTACCAGAGGGGCTTTCAACAGGTGGACTTAATAGCAACGAGGACTTAGACCTGGCCCTGTACTATGGCTGCAAGTGGGTCTTCTACAGAAGCCCAGACACAGACTTTATAGTGTACTTTACTAACAATCCCCCATGAAGACAAACCAGTTCACAGCTCCCCTGACCACTCCGGCATGCTCATGAGGAGCAAGTTCAAGATACTTATCCCCAGCTTTAAGACCAGACCCAAGGGTCGCAAGACCGTGACCGTGAGGATAAAACCCCCCAAACTGTTCCTGCATAAGTGGTACACCCAGCAGGACCTCTGCCCAGTTCCGTTAATCCAACTGAACGTGACCGCAGCGGATATGCAACATCCGTTCGGCTCACCACTAAACTGAAAACCCTTGCATCACTTTCCAAGTTTTAGGGAACTTGTACAATAACTGCCTCAACATTGACCTCCCCCAATTTACAGCAGACGGAGACTTCGATACGTCTACAAATTATGCTAGAGAAAATGCAAACGACTTGAAAAACCTGTATAAAGAGCTCTTCTGTAAGAAAGAGAGCAGTCACTACTGGCAGACCTTCATCACTAATTCCATGATGAAGGCTCACATAGATGCCTCTAAGGCACAGTCAGCCACTACAAACTATCCTAACCAAGGGACAAATACAGCCTACAACAAGACTGACTTTCCTACAAAACCCACTAAAGATAAGTTTTCTGATTGGAAAAATAAATTCACTGACGGCAGAGACAGTTAACTTTCTATTTGCCACCTACCACCCTGACCAAGTAAAAGAGACAATCAAAGAAATGAGAGACAACAACTTTGCTCTAGAGACAGGCCCCAACGACAAGTACGGGTCCTTCACCAGCCAGTACACTAGAAACACCCACCTACTTGACTACTACCTGGGCTTTTACAGCCCAATATTCCTGTCACCCGGGAGATCAAACATAGAGTTCTTCACAGCCTTCAGAGACATAGTATACAACCCGCTGCTAGACAAGGCCCAGGGCAATATGATCTGGTTCCAATATCACACTAAATATGACAATAAGTTCAAAAAACCAGAGTGCCACTGGGAGATCCAGGACATGCCCCTGTGGGCTCTCTGCAACGGGTACGTAGAGTACCTAGAGAGCCAGATCAAGTACGGGGACATACTCCTAGAGGGCAAGGTCCTCATCAGGTGCCCCTACACCAAGCCGCCACTCGTAGACAAGAACGACCCCACCGCCGGGTTCGTTGTCTACAACACTAACTTTGGCATGGGCAAGTGGCTAGACGGAGGGGGCTACATCCCCCTACACGAGAGGAGCAAGTGGTACGTGATGCTCAGATACCAGACGGACGTCCTCCATGACATAGTGACCTGCGGACCGTGGCAGTACAGAGACGATAACAAAAACGCTCAGCTAGTGGCCAAGTACTACTTTCGGTTCAAGTGGGGAGGAAACACCATCCATTCCCAGGTTATCAGAAACCCGTGCCCAGACACCCAAGTTTCCGGATCCCGTCGACAGCCTAGAGAAGTACAAGTCGTTGACCCGCTAGCTCATCACACCGCCGTGGGTCCTCCACACGTTCGACCAGAGACGCGGACTGTTTACTGAAGGAGCTATCAGACGTCTGCTCAAACAACCAATACCTGGCGAGTATGATCCTCAACCCCCCCGGGTCCCACTCCTCTTTCTACCCTCAGCATTCCAGAGAGAAGACGGCGGTGCCGAAAGCGACTCCGGTTCACCGGCAAAAAGACCCCGGTACTCGTTCGAAGAGAGCCAGACGGAGACCCTCTCCTCGGAGGAGGACCCGGCGGAGACGACGAGGGAGCTCCTCCTCCGAAAGCTCCGAGAGCAGCGAGCACTCCAGTTCCAGCTGCAGCACTTCGCAGTCCAACTCGCCAAGACCCAGGCGAACCTGCACGTAAACCCCCTATCATACTGCCCGCCGTGAACAAGGTGTTCATGTTTCCCCCCGAGGGTCCCAAGCCCATCTGCGGCAGAGAGGCCTGGGCGGACGAGTTCGCCACGGCCGCCGCCTGGGACAGGCCCGTCCGCTCCTACCACTCAGACACCCCCACTTATCCCTGGATGCCCCAGCAGTTCCGTGTCAGCTTCAAACTTGGCTACCAATAAAAATTTTCTAGGCCGTTGACTGTTCACTTGTCGGTGTCTACCTCTTAAGGTCACTAAGCACTCCGAGCGTCAGCGAGGAGTGCGACCCTCTGCCCTGGTGCAACGCCCTCGGCGGCCGCGCGCTACGCCTTCGGCTGCGCGCGGCACCTCGGACCCCCGCTCGTGCTGACGCGCTCGCGCGCGTCAGACCCACTTCGGGCTCGCGGGGGTCGGGAAATTTGCTAAACAGACTCCGAGTTGCCATTGGACACAGTAGCCGTGAATCAGTAACGAAAGTGAGTGGGGCCAGACTTCGCCATTAAGGCCTTTATCTTCTTGCCATTTGTCCGTGTAGGGGGTCGCCATAGGCTTCGGGCCTCGGTTTTAGGCCTTCCGGACTACCAAAATGGCGGATTCAGTGACGTCATGGCCGCCATTTTAAGTAGGTGCCGTCCAGGACTGTCACCCCGTGTCAAAGGTCATCCTCGGCGGGAACTTACATGAAATGGAGGTTAAGTTCTTCCGGGTCAAAGGTCACACCTACGTCATAAGTCACGTGTCTGGGTCCAGCTACGTCATACACGGAAGTAGGCCCCGTCACGTGACTCGTCACGTGGGTGATACGTCACGGCGGCCATTTTGAATCACAAAATGGCGGACTTCCTTCCTCTTTTTTGAAAATAGCGTACCGGCGGCGGCGCGCGCGCTTCGCGCGCGCGCCGGGGGGCTCCGCCCCCCCCCCCGCGCATGCGCGCGGGGCCCCCCCCCCCGCGGGGGGGCTCCGCCCCCCCGGTCCCCCCCCCCGAAGTACGTCACTAACCACGTGATTCCCACAGGCCAATCAGAGTGTATGTCGTACACTTCCTTGGGCATGGTCTACGTGATAAATATAAAGCGGTGCACTTCCGAATGGCTGAGTTTTCCACGCCCGTCCGCAGCGAGATCGCGACGGAGGAGCGATCGAGCGTCCCGAGGGCGGGTGCCGGAGGTGAGTTTACACACCGCAGTCAAGGGGCAATTCGGGCTCGGGACTGGCCGGGCTATGGGCAAGGCTCTGAAAAAGCTATGTTTCTCGGTAAAATCTACAGGAAGAAAAGGAAACTGCTACTGCAGGCTGTGCGTGCTCCACAGACGCCATCTTCCATGAGCCGCTGCTGGTGTCCTCCTCGGGGTGATGTCTCCACCCGCGAGTCCCGGTGGTACGAGGCGGTTCGAGGAAGCCACGATGCTTTTTGTGGCTGTGGTGATCCTGTTCTTCATTTTTCTCGTCTGGTTGCACGTTCTCACCATCAGGGTACCTCCGACGCCCCCCACGGACGACCGTGCGCCACAGAATACCCCAGTGAGACGCCTGCCTGCCTCTCCCCAGCTACCCCGGTGAGGGTCCGGCTCCCAGATGGCCTGGTGGGGATGGAGGCGCCGCTGGTGGCGACCGAAGAGACGGTGGAGATGGCGGCGCGCGCGCCGCCGAAGACGAGTACCAGCCCGAAGACCTCGACGAGCTTTTCGGCGCTATCGAACAAGAACAGTAAGGAGGAGGCGAAGGGGGAGGCGGAGGGGCTACCGGCGCCGTTACAGACTGAGACGCTATGCCAGACGCAGGTTCCGACGCAAAAAGATAGTCCTGACTCAGTGGAACCCCCAGACTGTCAGAAAATGTATAATAAGGGGCATGATGCCCGTACTGTGGGCCGGGATGGGCACGGGGGGCAGAAACTATGCAGTGAGATCGGACGACTTTGTTGTTAACAAGGGTTCGGGGGCTCCTTCGCGACAGAGACTTTTAGCCTGAAGGTACTCTATGACCAGTATCAGAGGGGCTTTAACAGATGGACTCACACTAACGAGCAGCTAGACCTCGCCCTGTACTACGGGTGCAAGTGGGTCTTCTACAGACACGCCACCACTGACTTTATAATATACTTCACCAACAATCCCCCCATGAAAACCAACCAGTACACCGCTCCCCTGACCACTCCGGGCATGCTCATGAAGAGCAAGTACAAGATACTCCTGCCCAGCTTTAAAACCAGGCCCAGGGGCAGAAAGTCAGTGTCTGTGAGGATAAAGCCCCCCAAACTCTTCCAGCACAAGTGGTACACCCAGCAGGACCTGTGTTCAGTTCCTCTTGTCCAACTGAACGTGACCGCAGCGGATATGCAACATCCGTTCGGCTCACCACTAACTGACACTCCTTGCGTCAGCTTCCAGGTGCTGGGTGACTTGTACAATAACTGCCTAAATATAGACCTTCCTCAATTTAATTCCTCAGGCACAATTTCTACCTCTACAAGTTATCAGAGAGAAAATAAAACACAACTAGAAGAATTATATAAAACTCTCTTCACTAAACAATCCAGTGGCCACTTTTGGCAAACATTTCTCACCAACACAATGGTTAAAGCTCACATAGATGCAGAAAAGGCTCAAAAAGCTATGGGAGGAGGCACTACACAGACTACATATAACACTACACCATTCCCAACAGTACCCACAGCAGACCAGTTTAATAATTGGAAACCTAAATTTACAGATCAAAGAGACAGCAATTTTCTCTTTGCCACTTACCATCCTGACCAAATAAAAGAGACTATCAAAGAAATGAGAGACAATAACTTTAAGTTAGAGACTGGACCCAATGACAAGTATGGACAATACCAGGCCCAGTACAGTAGAAACACACATATGCTAGACTACTACCTGGGCTTTTACAGCCCCATCTTCCTCAGCAGCGGCAGGTCCAATGTAGAGTTTTTCACAGCATACAGAGACATAGTATACAATCCCCTGTTAGACAAGGCCACAGGCAACCAACTCTGGTTCCAGTACCACACAAAATTTGACAACAACTTCAGAAACCCAGAGTGCCACTGGGAGATAGAAGACATGCCCCTGTGGGCCCTCTGTAACGGGTACAAAGAGTACCTAGAAAGCCAGATAAAGTACGGGGACATTCTAGTAGAGGGCAAAGTCCTTATAAGATGCCCATACACATCACCTCCACTAGTAGACAAGAACGACCCCACTGCCGGGTTCGTAGTCTACAACGAGAACTTTGGCAAAGGCAAGTGGATAGATGGAGAGGGCTACATCCCCCTACACGAGAGAAGCAAGTGGTACGTGATGCTCAGATACCAGACGGACGTACTCCATGACATAGTGACCTGCGGACCGTGGCAGTACAGGGACGACGAAAAAAACTCTCAGCTAGTGGCCAAGTACTACTTTCGCTTTAAATGGGGTGGCAACGTAATGCATTCCCAGGTTATCAGAAACCCGTGCCCAGACCACCAAGTATCCGGACCCCGTCGACAGCCTAGAGAAGTACAAGTCGTTGACCCGCAACTCATCACGCCCCCGTGGGTCCTCCACACGTTCGACCAGAGACGAGGACTCTTTACTGAGACAGCTCTCAGACGTCTGCTCAAGCAACCACTTCCTGGCGAGTATGATACTCAACCCCCCAAGGGTCCCACTCCTCTTTCTACCCTCAGAATACCAACGAGAAGACGGCGCTGCCGAAAGCGACTCAGGTTCACCGGCCAAAAGACCCCGGTACTCGTTCGAAGAGAGCCAGACGCCGAGCCTCTCCTCGGAGGAGGACCCGGCGGAGACGACGAGGGAGCTCCTCCAGCGAAAGCTCCGAGAGCAGCGAGCACTCCAGTTCCAACTCCAGCAGTTCGCGCTCCAACTCGCCAAGACCCAGGCGAATCTCCACGTAAACCCCCTATTATCCTTCCCGCAATAAACAAGGTGTTCCTGTTTCCACCAAACAAACCCACTCCCATACAAGGATACCACGGATGGAACACGGAGTTCGAGGCCTGCCAGGCCTTCGACAGGCCCCCAGAAAGTACCTCACAGACACACCTACCTACCCCTGGCTCCCCGTCCCCAATCCTGAAATAAAGGTGAGCTTTAAGCTCGGTTTCAAATAAACAAGGCCGTGGGAGTTTCACTTGTCGGTGTCTACCTCTTAAGGTCACTAAGCACTCCGAGCGTCAGCGAGGAGTGCGACCCTCTGCCCTGGTGCAACGCCCTCGGGCGGCCGCGCGCTACGCCTTCGGCTGCGCGCGGCACCTCGGACCCCCGCTCGTGCTGACGCGCTCGCGCGCGTCAGACCACTTCGGGCTCGCGGGGGTCGGGAAATTTGCTAAACAGACTCCGAGTTGCCATTGGACACAGTAGCCGTGAATCAGTAACGAAAGTGAGTGGGGCCAGACTTCGCCATAAGGCCTTTATCTTCTTGCCATTGGTCCGTCTCGGGGGTCGCCATAGGCTTCGGCCTCGGTTTTAGGCCTTCCGGACTACCAAAATGGCGGATTCAGTGACGTCATGGCCGCCATTTTAAGTAGGTGCCGTCCAGGACTGCAGTTCCGGGTCAGAGGGCATCCTCGGCGGAACTTACACAAAATGGCGGTCAAAAACATCCAGGTCAAAGGTCATTCTACGTCATAAGTCACGTGTCTGGGTCCTGCTACGTCATATGCGGAAGTAGGCCCCGTCACGTGACTCGTCACGTGGGTGATACGTCACGGCGGCCATTTTGAATCACAAAATGGCGGACTTCCTTCCTCTTTTTAAAATTAACGTACCGGCGGCGGCGCGCGCGCTTCGCGCGCGCGCCGGGGGGCTCCGCCCCCCCCCGCGCAT
>CYGL01000549.1_pt1 | contig 14051 bp, 21 predicted proteins | sample 485531 | NCBI WGS metagenome assembly CYGL01 (sample SAMEA3497897, study PRJEB9818) | human gut metagenome | reverse complement strand
TTTTTTGCACCTAACGTTATGGAAGTAAAGCAAAATCTTAATACAGAATTAGGAAAAGAAATATCTAAAACACCATCGGTACTTGATGTTATGCAATGCAGGATGTGCAAAGCAGATAGACAGGGGAATAGATGTGGCGGTAAGGAATGGTGTAATAAAACATGGAATCGCTATAATGCAATAACAAATCTTGAATGGCATCATGTTAGCCTTGCCACACTTGCCAACATTGACAATGATATGCTAGATGATAAAAGACGTGTATATATGAAAATATATAGAATGACAGCTAATATAATAAATACCATGTACAAATGCAATAAATTAAGCTCTATTGATACTTTAAGACGTCGACTTATATCAACAGTTGAAAAAATGCGGTCGCATAACGTAATTACATATTCACTTGTTCATTATGTAAAAGCAAAAATAGATAATTGTTATCTTGTTAATACCATAATATCAAGTAAGTATGCTGAAACTTATTCTTATAAATCATCAAGGGCATATAAGAAAGTATTTTATATTTAAATCAACAGCTGACTTAACGGCTATACGGAGAGAAAGAAGGAAAATTAATGAATCTATATGGAATTGCAAACAGAGGTACAATTGACTCAACGCCTATTATGATAGCAGATAGAAAAGTGCACGAGAGATTTTGTATTTAACAAAAATTTAAGTTAACTAATCACATAATGCTGATGTAAAGGGATATATGAATGTTATGTTATCAACTATTCACGCATATAATGGCAGATATGGAAAAGGGTATGTAAGAATTGTACCGTGTTACTACAACGGTAAACCATCAAAAAATTACATGACAATTCAATACTGGGTAGAAAGTGAGGTAAATGTATGAATGTATATTTGATTGAATATTACGATAAAGGCAGTAATATTAGAACAGTCACATATATTCGAGCCATTAGAAAGGAGGTGGCACTGAAAAAAATTTGTTAAACTATCAAATGGAAAAGGTAAACATATATTTGATATTACCTTTTTATGTGCAACATCAGAATATTATAATAGAAATGAGGAATTGAATTATGGACAACTTAACAGGACAAAAGAAATTAAACCTTATCCACGCTTGCATTAATGCAGAAGACATCATCAGCAAGCGCCACTTTGACATTAGAAAAATGTATGCTTACTTATCAGAACAGACATGCAACGCAACGACAGCAAAAGAAATTGCATGTTTAGAGGCGGCAAAAACATCACTTGATTTTCTTGTAAAGGGGGTGTTAAAATGAGAAAATATAGTATTATGTAGAAGTCACTTGTTGCGATTCAAAAGGAGACGTTAAAAAGGAATTGATCGAATCGATCTAGTTTGTGATGAACTAATAGATAGAGTTTTGAGAGCATACAGAGTACTATACTGTGTTATCATGGGAAATATGGCTAGTACCTAAAAGGGATAAGTAAAGGAGTAAAATAAATGCGAAGAATGAAATATAAATATTGTGTAGCAATTGCGTACTTAGATACGGACACAGATGATATAAAGATTAAGTATATTGAAACACTTTCGTATAACGCAAATAATGCAAAAGCTGAGGCTTATGAGTATATCAGTAGGTTTCCAAATATTACACAAGCACAACTAGTGGAAGTCGTTAGAGCATAACAAAAGAGGGTTGAACCCCTCTTTCTATGTTAACGGTATTGTAAATTCTACACCATAAAGTTGTATTTCATCTACATTAGTCCATGTTTTATAGCCACTTCCCTCAACATCAACTAATTGCATGTAAATAGCTCCACTATCAACTTGTGTAGCATCATAAGGATTGATAGTTAGAATTGCAGTTGCTTGTGAATATCCGCTGGAGTCATGAATTATCGCGTTGCATGTACATTTTGCTTGCTCATTAACAAACGTCATATTGTGGGCCATAACTTTAACAACATTTTGTGTAAAATTTTTCACTGGTTTAAACGTAAGGTCAAGAAAGCTTGCTACATGACTAAAATCACATTTTTGCAATATTATTAGTAATGAGACTTTTCATATTATAAGTCATTAAGTACACATCCTGAGCCATCAAGTCCAGCAGATAACTCACGATTCCATGTAGCATATCCAGACATTGCTTTGTAAATCATATCGGCTATTGAATATTGCCCTGTTTCATTAGGGTGTGTATTATCGGATGCAAGAAGGTTAGGCCACCGCATAGCACTGTCAGCGCCGCTTAAAAATTTAAACTTGTGCCAGTCAGTGCAATATATTGTTTTAGCAGCACGGTAAGCTGCTATTTTTGCCACAGTGGTAAATCCAATAATAGGTGTAGCAATCCATCCAATATATAGGGTTGCATTCGGCAATTGAGACATTAAATTGACAGTGTCAGTAATACCAGATTTAATAATGCTCTGATCAACAAATTGATCGTTCCATCCTCCTGCAACTACAACATATCTTACTTGTTTCTTTTGTTTGTCGTTGAGTGTTGAAATGGCATCAGATAATAGAGCTGAAAAATGTGTATTAGCGCCAAAACCGCTGCCTCCTTTACTTTTTATTAACATAAAAGGTTGCATCATTAAAAATAGCTTTCGTGCAAAATATCACACCATGACTTTACAGTGCCGGAGGGTGTGTACCCCTCACCGTATGAATCACCTATTGTAATAAGGCCGTAATCAGTCAACCATGTATCAATAATATCTGACAATTCACCACTATTTTTCAATTCGTCAAGATAAGCGTCAATAGCTGCGATATAATCTAAATTATCAATATAATTTTGTACGTCTTTCTGCCACTTATCCCACTCGTTATAGTAGTTATCCCATTTCATATTTAAATCTTTTGTAGTATTAAGTATCCAGTCCAGATTTAAATTATGAAAATCAGTATAAGGAAAATTAGAAAATGCCATATCATACCCCCCCCTTAAATTGATCGCTAGGTATCATATTATACTCTTTGCCGTCATCACCAGTAACAAGAATAGGAGTAAAAGGTGTGTCAAAATAATGCTTGTCCGGAATTTGTCCAAATTTTTCAATGAGAATCTTAATTTCAGCAGGTTTGCTATCATCTTTTTTTATCGGTTGAATAGTGCAAGGAGATTTTGAATCAATTGGAGGGAATATAAGAATATCATCATTCTTAAGTTGAAGGTACGGTATAAGATAACTAATATTATTCAATATAATTATCCGTTATTTGCTCGTATGAATAACCATCTGGTAATTGAATTAGAGTGGGATTCTCATTGGCATTATAAGCAACCGAAATAAAATTACCTTGAACTGTCATTCTAGTCGTACCCCCTTTTTCCCAACCAAAACCATCAATCACACCAATTGAAATTGTTTCGTATTCTTTCCCCACATGCATAAAAAAGCCGTGTCCAATATCAAGAGAAATGTGTCTACCCCCTACCGCCAAAAGTAGTATACAGCAAGTCTCCATCCTTAGTCTTGTCAGGTGCCGTTACATTCTTACAACTGTTTATATAAGCAGTCGAATACATAAATTTGCCGGTAACAAGATTGATAAATCCCGAGCAGTCAATAACAATCTTTCCTACACAAAAAGCTTTAAGCTCGGCTTTCTGCTTAGCTGTATACTTCTTAAAATAATTTGGCTCAGCCGCCCACAAACTTTCAAAAACCTCAGGTGTACAATACTGTCCCTTCGCCCCATACAAATAAGCGTACTTGTCACGGTTTTTGTAAAGCTCTCTAGCTGTAGCAATATATGTGACATTCTTATCAGGAATATTATAAATCATTCTCGGCACCTCTTTCTTTTACTATTGTCAGCAGTTCCGTAATAACTTTTGTGTTGTTGTTCAATGCGTCAACCCACTTGGAACTTTCTTGGTCATGTTTTTCATACCAACTTTTCCTTTCCTCACGCTGTCTAATGTCGATTTCATTAACATACCACATCACAGCGCCCAGACATACGCACGGTACACCTACCATTTGCGCAATTTGCGCAATCGCATTCATAATTTCCATTTATACTCTCCTATTCTGGTCAATTAAAAGTCGTAAAAGTATACCACATATAATTGATAGTAATATATGCATTACCACACACCTATTAAAAGTCTATCTGCATACAGCTTACACACCTCATCAAGAAAATTGTAAGCTTTAGACAGATCAATCTCCGCTTGCATCATTCGTTGAGAAGTAGTAACACCGATGTTTCCGTGTATTCTACCAGTATGAGAACCATTAGTTGTTGATGAATCTAAACCGTTTGTAATACTTCCATTTGTGATATCAACACCATAACTTTGTGTATCACTTCCACTATCAGTGATATTGTCAGTGTTTGCGACTTCAGGTGTAGTAGAGTTAAAAGCGGCTACTTTGTGTGTAGCATCTGAAACTTTACCAAACGTTGTTGTTGCAGTTCCCTTCTGATATGTTTCTTCGCTGTCAACCCTTCCCTTTTGAAAAGTGCCATTTCCACTATCAGTCCAACTTTCCTGGCGGTCATAATTTTCTATAGGATTATATTCAAGTTGCGTTATTTCCCACAAGTGGTCAATCTGCCATTGCAACGAACGTGCTACACTTGTAACATGTCGCCTTAGATAGGAAGGATCTTGATAAACAGGTGTAAGGCCGCCATAAGTTAAGATAAAGTGCTCAATAAAATTGTCAACAGGTAGCCCCTTAATATACACATCGGCAAAAATAGAACTATCGTAATTATATAGAGTTGCTATTGGAATATTTGCCCTCACTCACTTCACCCCTCTATTGTTATGATACCGCAAACGTGCTCTAATGTCAAGCCCATAATGACTGTTAACCTTTTCTAAACATTCATTTATACATTCAATCCAAAGCTCACATTTTGACATGATAGCATTTTTACTTTCTTCCACCTCATCTGTTATCATACGCTCTTTCTTTTCCGGTGCTGTGTAAATGCCTATTTCCATATCAAAAGCGTGCTTTAGATTCTCAACACTTTCTAAAGCCGCTTTAACAACATTGTAACATTTTTCGATATCATTGTTAAAGTACTCATACAGTGGCTTTCCAGTTTCCTTATCATATAGAGCTTGATTGATAACAACAGCAAGCTTTCCAGACATGATATCATCAAAAGCAACTTTGAAAGTTTCCGCGGTGCTTTTGTTTTTGGCTGTAAAAATAAAACCAAATTTTGCAAGTGCACACGCAACGTCATGATTAGCTAAAGTCATGGCTACACGTTGTGCATAAGAATTTATCAAGTCGCCAATACCGCACCAATCATGAGTTAATTTTACAATCTCGCAATCTTCCCCTATAGACAAATCTCCGTTAAAGGTAGCATCAAAAGCGGGGTTGGCAACTACATAATTAGTCGGCTGATATTGTACATCAAAACCATAAGGCAAGCCGTGTTGCGGGATAATTCCAAACTTTGCAGTATTCATAACGCAAAAGTTACCTTTTAACAACAAAATAGGGTAGATGTACGACTTTTCCCAGTTTGACGGCATACCATCGAAAATGATAAGACTTTCCGCCCTTTGAAAAAAATAGCGAAAATATGTTGCATAGTCCCATGTATTATTTATGTGGATCATGTTTGGATTCTGCCGTGATTCATATTCATTTATAATTGGACTCTGCACACCTTCGCCCACATAATAACCACTATATATAAAAGGTTTCATTCTATAAACATACCCCCATTCAAAAAGTTGTTGATGATCTCTTTTCCGTTTTCAGTGGCGGAGCAAACAACGTCAGCACTTTCACATTTTACAAAACCGCTTAGAGTTGATAGTACAACTGGATTACATAGTGGTCTACCGAAATGGTTTACATCAACTGTTTTTTGAGTGAAAAATCTACAAGTTAAAGTGCAAAAATTTTCTTGTGATACACACCCACTAGAACCGCTTGAAGTAACGTTGCTAGAAATCAACCCACCGACTAAAGATAATACACCACTCACAGCGCCTAAAGCGTTACCAGTTACAGCGCTGCCAATTAAACCGCCTGCACCTTCTGTAATACTTCCGCCTGCATTACTTGAACGGCTAGAAAAACCAACGTTAGCGCCTGCACTTCCGAAGTAATACCCAAAAACACCTTTACTATTGAAAACGCTTGCACTTATGTTTCCGTTTATATCCATTTGCATTCCTATATAGATTGTTCTGTCTGCCTTGATGAAACTTCCATCGATTGGAATCGTACCTATATATGGAATAGCAAGTGTATATTTTGAAAATGGTTCAACGTTTCTATAATCGTAATTTTCCACTTGTGGATGTGAAGGTGCTGTGACTGAAACAACATTACCCCAAATTTTACCGTTTGAAATTGCCGTACCACTTCCACATCCTGGTATTGGACCTAGTGATATAGAATCACTACCGCCACCTATTGAAACAGGAACCCAACACGCGGATATGATATAATCTTGTGTGTTAAAAACTTGTTTTGTAATTACATCGCCTATTTTTGTCCAGTCGGTTAAAGCATCAATAAACGTTGATGAGTACAAATAGTTACAGAGAGAAGAAAATTGACTAGGACTTAAAGCATGAAATGCGTTGCCGTTTTTTCCTGCTGTCGTTAAAATGATACTTCCCGCATTTGAAAAACCAAAATTACTTGATACAGCTTGCTGTATAGTTGTACTTGATGAGGTAGGGAAAAGTGTATCAGATAATTCCTTATCAAAAAGCGAACTAGAACGAGTTACATATTGCGTATTAGCTAATATTTCCGCTTTATAACTTGCCAGATAGTCACAACTGCATGAAATTTCATAAGTACTTTCAAAATACGTTACATTATTTACAAAATAGTATCTTCCAAACGTTGCACAGTATGCAACATTCCAGTCAAACGGCTGTACACCTTGCAAAATAAAAGTCGGATTCTCTACGCTCGTGCCCTGCTTCAAAACGCAATTTGCACTTGTAGAAAATTCTGGTATCTTGGTACTATTTAATCTTTTGTCTGATTTTCCAAAATTAACAACAAATGACATAACTACCCCCTTATTCAAGAAAAGGGCATTTAATGCCCCCCTCATGTTTAATCAAGTAAAATTAAAATTGCATTCTCTGTAAAGTCAACAGGTGTCTTGAATGTGTAATGATTCCAACCGTTTCTAAAGCCAAAACGTGCATTTAAAGGCTCTGTTGCACTCCATTGATCAGCAGGTACGATTCCCATGGTGTCAACGTCCATCATGATTCCTAGAACGTTATCAACAGTCTTGTTGGAAAGTGTAAACTTACTAATACCGTCTGCATTGACACCCTCAGCGCTACCCTTGATTTGCATTGGATTTTCTGGGTCTGTCCAGAAAGTCACCTTCTCATAATCGCCAAGTTCCGCTTTCTCTGGATGGAAAAATTCGCTTCCATTAGACTCAAAATAGTTACCAAATTTGGATACAAGGTAAAAACGCAAGTCACTTGCATCCGTATGACGATTTACAACTTTGCCTGTAAAATCGCCATGATATCTGACACCTCTAACAGCTAGATTCTCCTTCAAGGTTTTCATCTCAGCGGAAAGCCATATCATGAATGGTCTGAAGTCAGCCGGATTCATGACGGATTTTGCTGTCATTGCTAGTCCTGTCTCAGCGTTATACTTTGTCAACGCATGAAATACTTGTGTTTTCTTACACATGTTTCCCGTTGTTGGGGTTGATTGTCCCGCATCAGCTAAAATGATAGCTAAGTTTGCAAGCTGTGCACGTGCGATATTCTCAAGGTCAATCTCATAAATGTTTGAAAATTCAGTCATCAACATAGAGAAGTATGACGCAACACCATTCTCAGAATCAAAAGCCGCGTTTAACTGATTCTTCCAGATTGTATACTTGCGAGCAAACGTTTGACCGCCACTTGCGATTGTAAGAAGAACGTCATATTTAACAGGTTTAGTTCCTGCTTTCCAATCTTGACTTGCCTCTGGTTTAGCAAGTTCAACGTTTACATTCCATTCGTCATTGTCAATGTTGGAATCGTTAACGATAGGCGTAAATTTACGAATGTAGTTACCATATCTCTCAGTATCCCAAACCATACCAGAAAGTTTTCTTGAATATGGACGGATAGAGAAAATTGTCTTTGCAAGCACTGTTGGAATGATTTGATATAGGTTATCATCTTCTCTATCAAGTCCCATTTTGAACGTGTTTTGCATTTGTCCAAAACTCAGGTTTTGTCCTGCCTTTCTACCAGTGTACTCCTCATACATGGTATTAAGAATAGCAGAAATTTGCGTATAAGATAATGAAGCCATTTTCTACCCCCCTTAGAAAAATCTACTAATATCAGGCTTTTCGTTTGAACCGCCGAAATTAGTCTTACCGTTTGCAAGCTGTTGCGCTTTTACAAGTGCTGTTGCAAACTTATCATAATCAAAAGAATTTGAGCTTTCTGCCTTTTGCTCTGTCTTTTGCTCTGTCTTTTGCTCTGTCTTTTGCTCTGCCTTTTGCTCTGTCTTTTGCTCTGTAACGTCAAAAGCAGCAATTTCATCTTTGCTATAGCCAGCGTTTACAAGCTTTAAAATTTCATCAATTTTCATATTTTCACCTCTTTTCTAAATTTGTTGACAGCGGTAAACAGAATCGAACTGTTACGTATAGATGCAAAGTCTATTGTGCTACCAACTACACTATACCGCGTTAAAGGCAGTCTGTTTGTTGTCCCCAACATGCACACACTGTCTAGTGTTTGGATAGTGCAACCGCCTATATTTTATATAACACTTATATAATTGTTTGTCAATATAAACTTTATAAAATATCATACCATGATACGCAATCAAAAGATGCTAAAAAGTCACACTGTGTTTCATAATCGGAAAAAGTAATGTCACCACTTATAAACATTGGCTTTAGATACTTTTTACTTCTGGTTTGCCATCGCTCTAATGAGGATGGAGAAGCATCAAATATATCATCACAACGTGCTTTCATAGGTTTAGTTATATAAAACTTGAAATCTGATTTATGAAGCCACACTGAAAATAGAGGTGTTTTCATGTCGTGCGTATATTCTTTTAAGTTTTGGTGACGTATTTTATCATCTTCCAAATCCATAAAATCGTTATCAAGTTCCATTTTTGCTCTACCTTTTGGAAGATTTCTATAAAAAGCGTTTTGTCTCTTTTTTTCTGAAATAGGTGACTTGAACGGAAGAATAAGTGTTGTCTCACACCTATCTACTTGTGTAATTTCTGTGCGTTCTTTCACCGCTGTATAGCAGTCTGGGATAAGGCGATATCCTATAAGTATATTTGACATAATCGCATTAGAATTTCCAAAAAACCACGTTCTAATTTTTTCCGTTTCTGAGTCAGGGCGGTTTCTGAAAAGTACTTCCATAATATTTTTGTATGCCTGAAATTCATTTTTTATTGGACGATCTCCTCTTTGTGGTATAAATTCATCAAAAATTACATCATAAAACCGTGTAAAATCAATTCCAGTTTTGTTTTGAAAAGTAGACAATGAGACGCCAACTATAAAAGGTTTGTCGTTTTGTAAGTCCTCATCTGTCAGATATGCTTTTCCATAACCTTTTTTGTCATTGTATTTCAATCGAATATCTTTACCAAACCAATCCGGTTTTACAAAATCACCTATTGTAGAAAAACTATTTTCGAGCGCAACGTTTGTTCGTCTCACATACAAAATAGGGTAGTTTCCATCTTTCCAAATATCACATATTAGATGTGATTTTCCGATTCCTCTACCGCCTATAATATCAATATATTTTTGTCCAATATCACAAATATATTTATAATTTAAATACCCGTTTTCTTTGTAAAGATTCATATTATCACCTCTTTAATCTAAAAGAGGGAAGTCAAGTTGACTTCCCTTCCTGCCTTTATACAAGCTCAAAATTCATAAAAGTTCTACCTGCCTTACTCTGTGAGCGGGTAAGCTTAAACTGCAAATTGTATGTTTCCATAAAATGGAAAGCACTTTCCGCTGTCTTAATCACAGTTGGACTTGAAGTTGCAATTGTTACTACTTCGCCTGTCTCAATGTTGGTATGATAGAAAATTGCTACTTCCTTACCGTCGTCTGCCGTGTAGCGCACATAATCTGTAACATTTACGAGGGTGTCATCTGGTAAATTCTTCATTAACAAATGATTGTCATTTGCCATCTTAAACATTTCTTTCTTGTCAAATTCTCGTGATTGCATTTCAATTCTCATTTTCGTTATCCTCTTTTCTTTTATTAGAGGTTATTACCTCTACAAGTATATAATACTACAACTAATAAAGTTTTGCAAATAAAACATTATTTATTCTGCTATTTCATCAATGATTGTATAATTTTTTATTTGGTCATCTGATAAGCCTATTTCATAATCACGTGCTATCATGCAACTATAGCCAGTATACTCAGTTATTGCCTCTTTACCTTGATAGTCAACAACTTTTGCTTTTGTGATTTTATCACTGTCATTGTACCACATCTGAAAACCGCCACTGTTTTTGATTTTAAAACCATTTTTAAAGTTTTCAAGTGTTTTAATGACTTCTACTCCTCTTGATTTCTTTACTCCAGATATTGTACAGCCAAAATATGTTTCATTTCTTGTCTTTTCGTAGGCATTGAAACAATATTTTTTTGCACCTAACGTTTTAAATTCTTTGTACTCAGGCTCATATTTATTGTCTGACTTTATATCTGATTCACAGTCAAAATAGCCAATATAATATTTTTTGCCTTCAATTTCAACAAATGACTTTGTTTTTTCACATAAGTCATAAATCCAATTATTTAATTCTGTCAATTTATCAAAATTAAAGTTAGTTGCTTTACAACTGTCGGTGTCGCAATAGATATAGTTGCTCTCTGCACATGCTAAAATCCTGCGCAAGTGCTTTCTTGCGTGTGCTGTAGTATATACACCCCACACATACGGCAAAACGCTTTTTTCACTCTGTTCTGCAATAGTCTTTTCGTCTGGTATTTTGAAGCCGCTTGCATCAACTTTTTCCTTATATGCAATATCGTTTTCATACCTAGCATAAGAAAATTCTTGCCATTCGTTTTCTACATACAATATAACAGGGTGAACAGGATCCGTTGCCGCCATGCCATAAATGCTATTTAATTTATTTTTGGCTTTCATAAGATCATATTCAGCTTCTTCCCTCTCTTTACTATTCGGTGCTGCCTTCTTTACGGCATTTTTAAGTTCAGTTTTTGCGGTGAAGTACTCCATTATAACAGAGCGTACATCATCTGGGATATATCCATATCTTGCCGTATATAAGGTATCTTCTATGATTTCAATGTTGTCAAAATCGTAACATTCTTCAATTATAGAAAAATCTATATCTGTTACAGTTGTTTCCAGACTGTCAGCTTTCCACACTCTGCCATTATCAGGGTCACATTTTATAAGGTTTCTACACTTACTGATAGAAATATAAGGGTTAAATTGATCTTCTTTAAGTCGTACATTTGTAAGTTTAATTTGTGCAATCCAAGCGAGTTCTTTACTTTTTATATACTTTAAACATTTTGCTGTAACAGGCATTTTTTCAAAAGCTGTCATTGGAAACTGCATCAATAACAACATAGCAGGATACATACTCGATGCGTCAAAACTATAAACATCATTATATATTTTGCCACACTTTACCATATTCGCGTGAGTGTCACCACCACGAAAAGCTTCTTTTAAAAGCTTGTATGTTTCATCTGTTAATGCAAGCTTTTTCTTTAGCAGTCGCGTAGTAGTTCCCTTTTTGATAGCTCTTTTCATATCACGTCTTACATATGATGTACTTGTCAGTGGTATAGTTGCAATGTTATCTCCGTCTTTTTGCATCATGTATCTGATTGATTCCCATAACCCTAAAGTATCATTTATGATATATCCCCACTCTGTAGGATTGATATAACTTTCATTATGCCTTATAAGAGAATAGTCCAGATCACCTTTTGCTTTTATATGTTGACATCCTTGCATTTTGTCGGTAAAATTTTCAAGCGACATGTTGCTAAGCTTGTAACTACATCTGAATTCTATACCACGTTGTTTTAATCTCCATACAAGCGGCTTTCGTTTACCAGTCGCGAACACTTCGCTATAATCGTTTAAATATCCAATCAAAAAAGAAAATTCAAAAGGCAAGTTGTGAACGTAAATCACAAAATAACGTGATTCATTAGTTCCATAGTAATTTTGTATTTTGTCCAGTAATGCAACAAAATCTTTCCAATATCTACCCTCAATTTCTTCGCCATCAATGCAAGCAGACCACACATACATAAAAGCATCAACAGGTCTTTCAACATCATTCCCTTGATCGTCTTTTTCCATGCGTGTGCGTGAAGTCGTTTCAAGGTCAAAAGTTCCAAATTGATCAATATAATATGGCGAATTTTTCCCCTTACCTAAAGGCTTATGTAATGAAAAGTTGTGTGACGGTTTGTAGTCCGTCACACTATTAACCTCTATTGAATCATAATTGTTTGATCTATTTAAACATTGAACAATCATTGTTTACAACTCCTGCTTTATGTATTTTGGCTTTACTTGCGCTCTATTGCGTTTGTATAGCTTGTTTGCTTCCTTGAACTCACGTGCTTTATCTTTCCATGATAGATTACTGTTTTGTATCATTGCAACGCGAAACTCTGCTTGATCTTTAAGATTTGGGTATACATCTTCAAATGTGCTAAAAAGTTCTTGCAAGCCTTTTCTTGTATCAGCGTTTATAGCCTCTGTTAACATTGTTACAATTTGATCACTTGATAACTTTGCATACTTTTTATCATTCAAGTAGTGCAATGTGTTGAAAAGTTTATCAACCAAGCTTTTAGGCATTTTACCTATATCAACTCCGTACCGTTCTTTAAACGTTTCAATACGCTTACTTTCTACTTCTATTGCGCCTTTTGCTGTTGAAGATTTCGCTTCAAGGTAGTGAAGTAATTTCTTTTCGAGTGCTTTTAATTCGCGAAGTGAAAAATCTTTGTAAACGGCTTTACCAGTTGAAACATATGTTGCGTTATAGGCAACGTGTTTATTAAAGTAGTCAACAGCGTCCTGATATCTGAAAAGAGCTGTTCTATCTTCTGTGATTCTACCTTTACCAATAGCAGTTGTAAGCGTTTTTGCTCTCTTATTTGCAACGTTGGCAAGTTTGCCTACACGTGCAATATAATCTGTTTTACTTGAGCGACTGTCAATATAGTCGTAGTGCCAACGGGTGAAATATTTTGCTTGTCTTTCTGTCTGTGTCATAATTCAATACCTCTTTTCTTTAATTGTCAGACAATTCCCTCGGGCTGTCGCCCTCGGTCGTTGGTTGGCTGTCGCTCTCCGCTATCAGTACATTTGTTCTTGTCAGTGCGGCTAGTGATACATTTGTTCGTCTCACTGTTCTATATCAACTATAACAATAATTTGTTAACACTCCGTTCATAATTTGTACTTTATTTATTAACATATACATGATACAATAAAAGAAAAAATTAAGGAGATATAAAGAAATGAAAAGACCTAAAGATGGTGTAATAAATAGCAAGCTAACACCGTATGAAATGTTGGAGCACGCAATGCTTTTGCAATCGGTAGCAGATATTAAGACGACAACATGGTACATTACTCCAAAAGATAGCATGAAATGTACTTACACGCAAGGTAAAGAGGCGGTGCAATACGTTGTTTTAGTATTGAAACATCACGGCTACACTGAAAAGGAAATAGGTAATATTTTTAGAGAGATAACACCACACAACTATAAATATGATATTGTAAAGGAAGAATTAAAGAAAAGAGGTATTGAATTATGACACAGACAGAAAGACAAGCAAAATATTTCACCCGTTGGCACTACGACTATATTGACAGTCGCTCAAGTAAAACAGATTATATTGCACGTGTAGGCAAACTTGCCAACGTTGCAAATAAGAGAGCAAAAACGCTTACAACTGCTATTGGTAAAGGTAGAATCACAGAAGATAGAACAGCTCTTTTCAGATATCAGGACGCTGTTGACTACTTATTAAACACGTTGCCTATAACGCAACATATGTTTCAACTGGT
>CYGL01000547.1_pt1 | contig 14221 bp, 18 predicted proteins | sample 485531 | NCBI WGS metagenome assembly CYGL01 (sample SAMEA3497897, study PRJEB9818) | human gut metagenome | reverse complement strand
AAAAACTATTAGCTTTGGTGAATGGTTCCAAAAGGTGAGGGGAACAGGGAAGTCAGTTGTACATACATTAACTGGCTTTCAGTGGTTGTTATTGGTTGCTCCGTTTTGTGTAGTACATAGGGACGATACAAGCAAGCGAACATATGAAACAATACTATTGGAGATTGCACGTAAAAACGCAAAATCTTATATATCCGCTTTAATATGTTTGGTGCTTATGATCCTAGAACCTAAGTTAAGCCGATTCTTTACAGTAGCTCCTACTGGTGCATTGAGCCGTGAGACGTTCAAACAGATTAAAGAGTTTGTTAATATATCACCACATCTAGCTAAGCATTTCAAATTGAGACGAGATAATATTATCTGTACTTTAACTGAATCAGAATATGTACCGCTCAACTATTCAACAAGTACACTAGATGGTAGGTTACCTAATGCGTGGCTTGGTGATGAAGTTGGGGCGTTGCCTTGTAGCTATCCTTTGGAAGCTATGCGATCCGGTGCGGTATTGTTAAAAAACAAACTAGGTATTGTCATGTCAACTAAATACCCAACAGTTGATAACCCTTTTGAGGATGAAGTCCAATATAGTAAGAATGTACTTGATGGTATTGTGGAAGATGATACTATCTTTTCTTTATTATATGAACCGGATAACCCAAAAGGAGATTGGGCAACAGATGAAACTATCTTAGCTCATGCGAATCCATTGGCTATTGATGTACCGGTATTATGGGATAACTTAATTAAATCAAGAAATAAAGCCGTCGAAAAGCCTAATACAAAGTCAAATTTCTTGACAAAACATTGTAATATTATCTGTTCAGATAGTGGTGATGAAGCTTACATCGATATTCAAGATCTCAAACAATGTAAGATAGATAATTTTGATTGGAATGGTAGGAATGTATATTTGGGTTTGGACTTATCATTAAGTAATGATAACTCATCCGCCGTTATTGTTACACGTGATGAATATGGACATATGGTATCGTTGCCGATGTGTTTTGTACCAACAAATAGAGTAGATATTAAATCTAAGGAAGAAAAATGCGACTATAAACGCTATATTAACGATGGTTTATGTATTTCATGTGGTGAGGATATCATAGATTATGGTGTGATTGAGCAGTACATTCTTGATCTTGAAAGTACACTAGGCGTTAATGTACTGGGCGTTGGCTATGATAGATACAATTGTATCTCTACTGTAAACAAACTGGAAGCCGGAGGACTTGATTGTGTTGAGGTAAAACAACATTCAAGCGTATTGGCTAGCCCTACTAAATTGTTATATGAAGAAATTACAAGCCATAATTTCAGATATGTTACTAATACGTTATATGAAATTAACTTTATTAATGCAGTAGCAACTTATGATACTAACTTGAATAGATACGTGCATAAGAAAAAATCACGTGGCAAAGTTGATATGGTTGTGGCAACACTAAATGCAGTATGCTTGTTACAACAAGCAGAATTGTTCGATGATAACTGGGTATGTTCGTAGTTGACAGATAGTAAAAAGCTATGCTATAATATAATTACAGATTAGACAATGTCTGTAGATATATTTCTATTAGAAAAGAGTAAATTAATTTATTTAAAAGTCCGGTTATTATACGGAAAGACTAACACTATATATATAACTCTTTTAGCTCCCTTAATTGGGAGCTTTTTCTTTTGAAATTAATGTTTGACAATTTGTTGCAACAATGCTATAATAATTTGTAACAAAGGAGGTGAGCAGATGGCTAATTTAACAAAGCGAATTGCTTTCAGACTAAGCGATGAAGATTTTGAAATGATTAAAGAAGAAAGTGCTGAACGAGGTCAAACAATGACGGACTTTATTATGTTCAGTATCATGAATGTGATTGATCCTGTTGATGGTGATTATGATATGAATTTGAAAGGAGGTGAATAGATGTTCAATTGGTTTAAAAAAGAAAATCGTTCCACGGAAAATGACGTGATTGCCGATGTACTCAACGGTCTTAGTCCACTGGTTAATGGTAAGACTATCACCAAACAACAAGCTATGAGTATTCCGGTAGTTACTAAGTCAGTAAACTGGATCGCTAGTGTTATTAGTGGTTTACCTATTAAGATGTACAAGCGTACTGATAAAGGGTATGTGGAAGTATATGATGATTATCGTTTACCATTACTTAACAATTATAGTGGCAACTGTATGACATCTAACGACTTGAAAAAGCAACTTATCACCGATCTATTATTAGATGGTAATGGTTATGCTTATATTAGTAAGTTGGGGAACAAAATCGAAAAATTATCTTATATTCCTACTAATAAATTGACTTATACAGAATCTGTTGATAATATCAACAAAATTGTCAATATTTGGGTAGATGGTAAGCAAGTACAAGATTATAATGTGTTCCGCTTAGTAAATAACACCAAAAACGGCGTGAGCGGTATCGGTTTTGTGAGTGATTGTCAAGATTTACTATCTACAATCTTAGGTAGTTTACAATATGAGAACAGTAGTATCAGTAGTGGTGTTCGCCGTGGCTTCCTAAAATCTAAATCTAAACTAGATAAAGATAAAATGGATGAGTTAAAGCAAGCGTGGAAGCGTTTAACTAACCCAAACCAATCAGATGTATTAGTATTGAACGCCGGTATTGAATTTGAAGACGCTTCTAGTACGGCAACTGAAAGTCAGTTAAGCCAAAACAAAACTATCAATATGCACCAAATTCTTGCTTATTTTGGCTTACCTACTAACTTCTTTGAGGGTGCTAACTCCGATTCATATCTTACTGCGGTACGTATTGCGGTACTTCCGATTGTAAAGCAGTTAGTAACTGCCCTTAATAATTACTTGCTTTTAGAAAGTGAGAAACAAGATCTCAAATTCGATATTGATACAAGTGAGCTATTACGTATCAATGCGAATGAGCGTTTTACTGCATATCAAACTGGTTTGTCAAGTGGTATCTTAACTATTGACGAAGTACGCCGTATGGAAAACTTACCAGTATTGGATATGCAATATCTAAAACTTGGCTTAGGCGATGTATTATATAATATTGCAGATGGTTCTATCTTTGTGCCGAACACAGGTGCTATTGTAGATCCGAAAGAAAATAATACTTCCGATGAAATTATTAAAAATAACGATTGACATTGTACGTACAATCTGCTATAATTAATAACATGAGGAGGTGAAACATAATTGAAGATTGAATTACGTAACGGAGCTATTCATTTAGAGGGTTACGTGAACGCAGTAGGACGAGAAAGCCGTGAATTACGAGATACACACGGAAAATTCATTGAAATTATCAAGCCGGAAGCGTTCAAACATTCCCTTGAAAAGCGTTCCGAAGTAGGTCTTATGCTCAATCATAAACGTGATTTAAAGCCGGTTAAATACGACTTGTATGAGGATAATATCGGTTTACGTGCATTTATCGACATTGATGATCCGGAAGTGGTAGAATTAGCCGAACATAATAAGCTAACAGGGTTTAGCTTTGGGTTCGTTGCTAAGGCGGACGAATGGGATACATCGAATGAAATAAGAAAACGTACTATCACAGATTTAGACTTACAAGAAGTATCTATCTTATCTGTTACGCCGGCGTACTTTGGTACATCTATTGAAATGCGTGGCGATGAGCTTTATGAGGAACGTGTACAAGATTCTGAATTTGAAATTGAAGATAAGAGAGTTAACCTTGACTATCTTAAAACGTACAAACAACACCTTGAATTTTTAAAACAAAGAGGAGAAAAATTATAATGAAATATCTTATTGAGAAACGTAACCAACTAGTAGAAGAAATTAACAACGTATTCGTTCAAGCTGAGAACGAGAAACGAGCTTTATCCGATGAGGAACAAGCGTTATTCGAATCTAAAACGGCTGAATTGAAAGCACTTGACAAAACAATCGAAGCCAAAACAGAAGCACGTTCCTTGTCTATGATGGAAGATGAAACACCAAAAACACCGGAAGAAAAAGAAGAAAAACGCTCCATCGAAGAATTGGAAGCACGTTCCTTTGAAACATTGATTCGTGAAAATCGTGCAGACCAAAACATGGCTAAGGCTGATAATGGTGCCGTTATTCCTACTACAATTGCTAACCGAATCATTGAACGTGTAAAACAAATTGCTCCTATCTATGCATTGGCTACTAAATTCAATGTAAAAGGTAAATTGACATTCCCAGCAGGTAAAGACGCTATCACTACTGCATATGGTACTGAATTCACTAAATTAGAATCTACAAAAGTTGGCTTCGATTCCTTAGAACTTGATGGTCATTTGGTAGGTGCATTGTCTAAAATCTCTAATTCTTTGATTAACAATGCTCAGTTTGATATCGTATCTTACGTAGTTAATAAAGTAGCTGAATCTATTGCAATTTTCTTGGAAAACGAATTAATTAATGGTACAACAAAAATTAATGGTGTACTTGATACAACTAACAATACTAACGTAGGTAAATTTGAAACAACTGCCGATGTACCAACAACTGACGAGTTAATTGCTATGCAAGTTGAAATTCCACAACAAAATCAAGCCGGTTGTATGTGGTTAGTATCTAATAAAACACTTGTAGCACTTCGCCAATTGAAAGATGGTAATAACCGCTACTTGTTGCAAGATGATATCACAAATGGATTCGGTTATACATTGTTAGGTAAACCAGTTATGGTATCTGACAACATGAAAGATACAAATGTTGTATATGGTGATTTCTCTGCAATGTATGTTAACGTACATGAAAATGTAGCCATTCAAGTATTGACAGAAAAATATGCAGATGAACACGCAACAGGTGTACTTGCTTGGTTGGAAGTTGACGCACGAGTTATTGAACCACAAAAACTTGTAGTATCTGCTAAAAAAACATCTAGTGGTGGACGTGCAGTTAGTAAATAATAAGTAATGACTAAGGGGTGAGGGCGTTCGCCCTCCCCTTTTTTACTATCATAAGGAGGTAACATTGAAAGTATCAGAATTAACACTAGATACAATCAAGCAATATCTTAGAATAGATGGTAATGATGATGATATTATTCTAAATATGTTATTAGACTCCGCTATTCAATATTGTACTTCTTATATGGGATGTACTAGGGAAGATTTAGAAAAGTATGATGATGTAACCATTGTTGTATTGGCTTTGATTTCAGATAGTTATGAGGTTCGCCAATTCACAACAAGTACTGTTACGCTAAACCCTATCATGCGAGGCGTACTTGATTTACATTGTGGCAATTTTCTTGGTGGTGATCCTGTATGAGATATATTAAAGATATGCGGTTGAGTAGTATCTGCAAGAATCGTTGTGAATTATGGAGAACTATTACATCAACCGAAAAGAATCGACTAGGACAATACCCAAAAGAGGATAAGAAAGTTATGGACTTTTGGTGTGCGATTTTACCACAAACTGGCGGACTTTTAAATAATCGTCCGGCGGAAACATTACTAACTAGGGTTACTCACAAAATAGTATGTAGATATAATGATAAAATAAAATCGTCCGATTGGATCATATATAACGGAACAAGATACGATATCATTTATATTTTAGATCCTTACATGAATAATGAGCGTTTAGAAATTTTTACAGAGGTGGTAGTTTGATAAACAAACGATTGCGTAAATGTTATTACCGCTTAAAACAGAAATGTTACAATACAAAAGACGATCATTATAAGTACTATGGTAAGCGTGGTATTAAGGTATGCGATGAGTGGTTAAATAATTCACAATCATTTTATGATTGGGCAAGGGTAAATCAATTACATTGGAGCATTGAAAAAGCATTAGAATTAATTTAACACTTTACATTTTGTTGTAACAATGCTATAATAGTAACTGTAAGGAGGTGAAATATACTTGCTGACAGTTATCGATGTCATTCGAGCATTGAGTGAATTAATTGAGTCAAACTATCCGAACTATCCAGTAGTAGACATGGATATTGAAGAAGATTATCCACGCCCTAGTTATTTTATAGATGTGGAAGATGTTCAAACGTCATGGGTTGCTAGTGATTACATCAAAGAATCTAGTACATTAAAGATAGTTTTCTTTGCTGAGAATCGTTATGAGGGCTTCTTAGATTTACTGGATATGAAAAATAATCTCACAGTATTGTTTGATGATCCGTTATATATCACCGATGGAAAAACTGAATACTATTGTCAAATGTTAACTACTGATTCTGACTTGTACAAACAGGATAAAGTATTGACATTTAACATTCAAGCTGATTTAATTCAAAAAGGGTTGAACGTAAAGAAGTCAAGCCTTATATGGAAAAATCTTGAAACTAATATTAATTAATGAAAGGAGCTAAATTAATGGCTTATCGTTTAGACTTACCTAACATTGATATCATCTTTACACAAAAAGCCGTAACCGCAGTACAACGTAGTGAACGTGGCGTATTGTGTGTTATCATGCAAGATGAAAAACAAGAAAGAGATATCAAAAAGTTTGTATATAAAAGAGGTAGTGATGTCTTAAAAACTGATTATTCTACCGCTAATTATACTGCACTTATGCGTGCGTTTGATGTATCAGTAAATAAAGTGTATGTGCTTCGTTGTGCAACTGGTACAGAATTTACAGAAGTAGCTAAACAATTGGATAAAATTAAATTTAATTATATTTGTACAAACGTAAAAGCAGATCAACAAACACTTGCTAACGATATTGTACAACGCAACCGAGATAATCAAGGTCATAAATGCGTGTGTGTTGTTGCTAACCCTACGCAAGCAGATAGTAAATACGTTATTCAACTTAAAGGTACAGGCGGTACATTAAAAGATGGTACAAGCGTTACTGCTGAGGACTATATCATTCGTATTGCTTCTACTCTTTGCAACTTACCTATGAACCGAAGCCTTACTTACTACGTGTTTGAAGACTTGGCTACATGGGACGATTCCTATATTAATACTGAAAACCCTATCGGTAAATGGATCACAGATGGGTGGTTGACATTAATCAACGATGATGATGAGGTTAAATGTGGTCGAGCAATCAACTCTTTGACTACATTTACAAGCACTGATACGGAAGATATGAGCTACATTATCATTGTAGAAGCTATGAACTTAATCATCGAAGATATTTATACAACCTTTAAAGACTATTATGTAGGTAAGTATAAAAACACATTATCTAATCAACGATTGTTCATCACTTCCGTCAATTCTTACTTCCGTCAATTAATGCGTGAAGAAGTGTTAGATGATAGCTATGATAACCAATGTTACGTAGATATTGAATCTCAACGCTTAGCATGGACAGGTATCGGTAAGACAGAAGCTGAAGATTGGACAGATTCTAAGGTTGAACAAATGACATTTAGAACATTCGTATATCTTGGCGGTGATGTTAAGATTTCTAATGCTATGGAAGATCTTAAATTCACTATCATGATGGCGTAAGGAGGTAAACAATGAATAGTCAATCTGTTATTCTTGGTACACATGGCAAGTTATATATTAATAATGTACGTGTTGCCAATATCAAGTCTTTTGAACTTAAAGCAAGTCTAAATTACGAAGATATTCAAGTCAATGGTAATTTAATTACACAATCTAAATATACTGGAGCTACTTTAACTGGTACGATGGTTGTTCACAAAGTTGATTCTTTCAACATTAAACTAGTAAAAGACGCTATTAAAACTGGTGTTATGCCTAGTATCAAATTCATGGGTGAGCTTACCGATCCTAATGTGGATGGTGATGAAGCTATCGAAGTTAGCGATGTAATGTTTGATGAAGCTACTTTATTAAGCTTTGCGAATGGCGAAGTACGAGAAGAAAGCACTGCGTTCCGTGCCGGAGATTATAATTACTTGTCTACAATCTAATTCTTGTTATAACAATAGGGAGTATTTTATAATGCTCCCTATACATTTATCATAGATATTTTATTTAGATACATTTTGTTACAACAATATTATATGTTAAGACTTATTTTTACCGCTATAACTTTAAGTCATAGATTGTATGCATTTTATATATTAGACATTTTGTTACAACAATGATATACTTTAATCAAGGTTAAGGTATTAATTACTTAGGAGGTAACAAAAATGAAATATGTAATTTTAAAGAAAATTGATAACACTTGGTACGCAACACGCAACAGATACACAGCAAAGGAATTAGAAGTTATCGTTGATAAACTTTATGACGATGTTGTAGATTTTGAACTAATTAATGATGGCGATTGTCAAGGTTTAGACGATGGTGTTATTATCGTTCGTGATGATGGACGAGAACTAAAAGATAACGCTGTATACTTAAATGATGATTTGATTAAAGAAGATACAAAAAACAGCAACTTTGGTTTATATCTTGTTATCCTATTTATTGTGTGGTTATTACTTGGTGTTTATGGTGTTATGTTCGTTGGTTTAATGTGGTTAATTATTGCTATTTTTAACAACAATAAAACCGAAGAAGATGTACAATGTAAATTACCGGAAAATCACAAAGCACGAGGAATGATGTAATAATGTCAGTTGATACAAAAGAGTTAGACAAGTATATACAAACGCTAGCCAATATCAAAGACAAGAAAATAGATAGGGGACTCCGTAAGATGTTCAATAAGGCTACATCAAAGGCGTTGACATATGTCAAACGTACAGCGAAGTCAAACGCCAAAAGCAAAAACAACGGCTTGAATGATAGGAGTTATCTATCCACTTATAAAAAAGGTAAGTTAGTACATAGCGGATCTAATTGGCGAATTCGTATCTATAACAAGAATGGGAAAGCTCACTTCTTGGAAAAGCCACGTTTTCACCATCATAACAGCCGGAAAGGTATTAACGCACTTGAACAATCAAAAGATAATGCGAATAGTATATTTGTAGATACTTGTAACAGTTTACTAGATGATATAGTTAAGGAGCTAGGAAAATGATTAAAGTTGAAAACTTATTGGAAAAATTTAATAAGAATCAAAATCAAGATTTTACAGTAAAATTAGGTAATGATGAATATCAATGTCATAAAATTCCATTCAAACAAGTGCTTGCATTAGACGATGAATATGATGTTGAAACACAACAAGGTGCGTATGATCGTAACCTTGAAATGATTTATCTATCTTGTGAAGTGTTCCGTAACTTGGACTAACCAATTAGAAGTTAGTGGAGAACCACACAATGTGATTGAGGAAGTATTAAGCCCTATCGAGGTGCTAACATTCTATACCCACATTCTAAATCAATATACCGGACAAATTACACAGGACGTTGAAACTGTAAAAAAGTAATGAAAGATGGTAAGTCAGATGAGTTGTTCGTCTATAAATACTATCTTGACAGAGGTCATACGTTCAACGAGATCTCAAATTGGACTTATGACGAATATGTATGTGCATTAGCATTTATTTTATACGAGGTTGATAAATGAGCAAAACATTAGATATTATAATGAGCCTAAAAGATAACGTATCACCTCAACTTTGTAAAATGAATACTAACCTACAAAATACTAGCGGTAAACTCAACGCCGTAGGTAAATCTGTAGGTAAGTTAGGTGGTATAATCAAAGGTGCTTTGGTTGGTGGTGCTATTGCTAAATTCTCTTATGATTGCTTAAAGGCGTATGATGTACAGATTCAAGCTGAGAAAAGCGTCCAACGTGCATTGGAAAAGACAGGCAAAACTTCCGTTGAAGCTCAACAAGGGTTAAAGGAGTTTAAAGACTTTGCAAGCAAGCAACAAGATATAACCGCTTTTGGTGATGAGGGGACATTACAAGTTATTAGCGGTTTGATTTCACAAGGCTTCGGTAAGAAGTCTATTGAGGATATTGTAGCGATGTCGCAAGATATAGCACGTAGTACCGGCGATGAACAGGAGAATGTAACAAAAGCCCTATCTGCCTATGTGAAAACTGGTAAAGGTGCTACTAAGTTGGCTAAGGCTTATAAGTTAAACGCTGACTTATTAGGTAATGGCGCTACTGAATCTGAGCGGTTGGCTGAGGTTTGGGAAGCGTTTTCACAATCAAGTCATATGGGAGCTAGTACAGAATACCTCAAAACTTTTGAGGGACAATTATCTGCCGTCAAAGGGCGTTTAGATGATATGAAAGAGCCAGTAGGCGAACTTATCAATACGCTATTAGGCGGTAACTCTGAGGGGTTGAGCGGATCTGCCGGAGCTATGGCAAGTTTAGGAGAAGCAATTAAAAACGCAACCGCAGATATTCAAAGTATGACAGATAAGTCAAAAGAATTAGGCGGTGGTATTATTGGGGTAGGTTTGGCTTGTGCTGAAGCTCATCCATTGGCTACTTCTTTTGTTCTAGCTATTGCCGGCGGTGAAACGCTTTCGATGTTCGCCAATCTTATAACCTCTATTGCTACAATAAAAGGGGCTATTGTTGGCTTAGGTGGTGCTATATCGGTTGCAACTGGCTTAGCTATGGGGCTTGTTAGTGCATTGGCTTTATTGGTTGCCGGTGCGATGAACTGGATGTCATTGGCTCCGGAAATGCAAGAATCATTGAACGCAACCCAAAGGGAAGCGAACGGCGTTCAACAATTCAATAACAGTATTTATGGCGGTATTGATCCTAGTGTGTACGATATGAGCAACAGTAAATATGGTAAGAAAAATGCAACTGGTACCAATTATTTTGAGGGCGGATGGACTCATGTAAATGAAAATGGCGGTGAGATTATGAATCTACCGAACGGAACCCAAATCATTCCACATGATGTATCAACTAAGATGGGTGGTGGTTATACAATTAACTGCCCTGTAACCATTCAAGGTAATTGTATCGGTAATTCTGAATTTATTGATGAGATCGGTAACACGCTTTCAAATCGTATCGGTTTAGCAATTGCCAATATGTAATTTAGTAATAGGAGGTATACTTATATAGTATACCTCCTTTTCTTGATTATATTGTTATAACATGATATAATATATAGTATAAAGGAGGTGAAAGAATGGACTTAACAAGTCTTTTAAATTTATATCGTACATATCTATCCTATCAAGGTAGAAAAAATGTAAGGGCTGATATTACGTTATTGTTAGAGGGTGGAAATAGCGTTACATTCCCAGTACCGCCGGACAAACTTCCAACAATCACAAGTCCACAAAATAACGATACATTTAATTCCGTTATTGGCGATGTATCTATCATGGGTCTTTTGGGGTTGCGTACAGTTGAGTTTGAGGACTTCTTGTTACCATCTGATACTAGTCATTATTCATGGGCTAGGGGTGATAATGGAAGTGATATCATTAACTTTATTAATGACAATCGTCAAAAGGGACAACCATTTAGGATCATAATTACCAAAGGTGATGTAACGTACCTTAATATGAATGTGCTTGTTGATACGTTCGACTATTACATGGATAATCAAGCAGACTATCATATGAATGGTAGTTTTACTGAATATCGTACGTACAATAGTCAGACAGGAGGGTTAGAAACTTGATTAGAATTGAAGTAAATCAAGATAATTCACCATATATCATTAGTGCGTTTTGTGGTAACATTACACGTGAAGATGATATTAAATCACTAGGCGTTAAACTATCGTTTGACTATCTAAACAACAAAGTTATAGATAAAAACACAGTATGGATAGATTTACACTTAGGCGATACTATTTATATGTATGATGACGATGAAGTGTTATTTCAAGGTACCATCCAAAAGGCAAGCCGTAATGGTCTATCTAGTTATCAATATGATGTATTCGATAACGCTTGGTATCTCAACAAGCAAGAAGCACGTATTCAATTCAACGATGTGGATATAAAAACCGCTATTGAGACATTGTGTAAACAAGAAAATATACCATGTGAGGTTGCGTGTGATATTCCTACTAAGGTTACTAAGATTTATAATGGTGATACTATCAGTAAAATCATAGATGATTTATTGAAGCTAGCAACTGATGAACTTGGTAAGCGTTACCGCAGAGAATATAATTATGGGAAGTTATATATCAATGCTTTTGATAACTTAAAGATGGTTTATGATCATGAACCGCTTGTATCTGATTTTAGTCAAGAATTTGATTGCGATGGTATGGCGAACAAGGTTGTTATATTAAGCGGTAATGAAAAATCAACTACTGTTGTTGCAACAGCTCAAAACGATGAATCTATCAAGAAATTTGGTTTGTACGTACATTATGAAAAGGTTGATGATAAGAAGAAAGCAAAGGCAGATCAGATAGCGAAGAATAAACTTAAATCTATGGCGTATCCTAAGAAGTCTATCAAGTGCACCTTACTTGGTGATAATTATGTACGCTCCGGACGAATTCTAAAATTCAATCAACCTAATATAAGTATGGTAGGTGAATATCTTGTAACACATTGTACACACAATTATGATATGGGTAAGCATACTATGGAGTGTGAATTGATGTTAAATGATGAGGTGAATATTAATAATGAGTAAACCACGATTACGTAGAATCTTTGATCATATGAAAGGGCGATGTTATAACAAGCATTAGAATTAAATAGAAATGAGGTGATGTAATATGTCATCATGGGACTATGAATTAGGTGCATTATTCCGTGAAAGGGATAACCCTAAAACTAAGATCGGTAATTGCTTTGGTAAGGTATTAAATACTAACCCTATGGAAGTATCCATTCAAAACGGCAAGTATATTATTAAGGGTGAACAATTATATGTAGCATATCACTTATTGGAACGTAAAAGCTCATATAGCCAAATGAGTCAAAGCGGTAATATTTCTATTAATTGTCATCCTTGTAATGGTAGTTATACCGCTAATTGTACCGGTACAATAACGCTTGATGAGGTTGTAAAAGTTGGCGATCTAGTTTTAATGATTCCGTCAAACTCTGAGCAACAATGGGTAATAGTTGATGTGATAAGGAAGATTAAAGGATGTAATAGTCAAAGTAAATAAGTATTTACATTGTTACAACAATCTGTTATAATATAATTGTTAGGAGGTGAACACTATTAAAAATATTAAATTCGATTATGAAACGAATACGTTTTTACCGGATACAGAAACCGATAACGTAAATGATGTTAAACAATGGGTAGAGTTGTATATCAAGGTCGAATTAAATAAGTATAAAATCTATGACGATAACTTTGGTATGGACTTCTCCGATATTGTAGGTTATCGTCTACCACGTAGTGTACAAGTATCTGAGATTATTCGTAGGCTTAAACGAGGAATCATAAACGGATGTGATAATGTAACTGACGTACGAGATTTTAAATTTGACAAAGGTAAATTTACTTTTACTTTGGTAACAGATCTTGGAGAGGAGGTATTATTAATTGTATAGCGATAAGAGTTTAAACGATATCCATAGTTTGATGTTAGCTAATATTGATGATGAATATCGTAAAAGACAAGGTTATCCTACTTACGATCTAACACGTGGCTTCGCTTACGGCGTTAAAGCCAGTTGGGATCTTGCATATGAAACCGCCTTAAAATTGGATGTAGACAATTTAAAAGGTAGTGAGCTAGATACTTTTATTTCTGAACGTACTGGTTTAGATAGAAAGCGTTCTACAAAATCAAAAGGTAAGATTACCATCGTACAAGGTAATGGTAATATCTTAAAAGGTGATTTATTCGCAACAGTTGATGGTATACAATTTGTTGCAACAGAATCAAAAGAAGTACATTCCGGCGATGTGGTACAAGTTGAATCTGTTATCGGTGGTGCTGACATGAATGTAGGTATTAATGAAATAACAGAAATGCCTATCACGTTACAAGGTATTTACAAAGTAACAAATACGGAAGCGTTCACTGGTGGTTATGATACTGAAACGGATAACGATTATCGGAACAGATATTATACTAAACTACGTACACCAGTAAATGGCGTAAACGCTAACCAGTATATATTATGGGCAGAAAGTGTAGATGGTGTAGGCAAAGCAAGATGTATCCCTATTTGGAATGGTATTAATACAGTTAAAGTTGTATTAATTGGTAATGACTTTAAACCGGCTAGTGATGATCTTGTACAACGTGTACAAACGTATATTGATCCAAATAAGAATGGTGATGGTTCCGGTGTTGCAACAATCGGTGCAGTAACAACAGTGGTTAGGGCAACACAACAAACTTGTAATATTGATATCTATGGTTTAAAAGTTAGTGGCAATTTGGAAGCAACAAAAGAAGCTATCAAAACGAATCT
>CYGL01000545.1_pt1 | contig 14292 bp, 20 predicted proteins | sample 485531 | NCBI WGS metagenome assembly CYGL01 (sample SAMEA3497897, study PRJEB9818) | human gut metagenome | reverse complement strand
CCATGCGTAGCGGTGCTGAACGACGGAAGTGCTCCCGACCGAGCGAGATACCCACGAGGAAGCAAGGCGGAGGGCTTTGCCCACACCGCACATAAACGCTTGGTTCTGCGTAGCAGTGCCAAACACCGCTTTTTGACCGAGCGACCGAGGGTGCACGGAGAGAGTGAAGCTGAGCGGAGGATGGCGGATGCGTAGCGTAGGAGCGTGGCTGCGGTGGTCTGAGCATAGCGAAGTCCACCGCAGCCACCCTCCGTAGCGTAGTTCCGCCATGCGTAGCGGTGCTGAACGAACGGAAGTGCTCCCGACCGAGCGAGATACCCACGAGGAAGCAAGGCGGAAGTCTTTGCCTACACCGCACAAGTAAGGACCTAACCACTTAAAGGGGTGGTGGTCGGGGTAGGTATCGGGCGTGGTCTTGGCTCTTTTGGCTTTGCCAAATTAGAGACAAGGACACGTCCGATACCGAAGCGGTGGAATGTTGGATACATACCTTCTATTATCAATATCTCCATAATGATCATATTTTTCCATGATATTCTTATTTTTCATCTTTATCATTTTAGCATCTCATACACCCAAATTCTGGTATCTATTAGGGTGTTTGATAGGGGTGCAAAAACATCAAAAAACGCATACCCCCTAAAATATGCTTTAATTTATTGGTTTTCAAGGAGATACAAGATTTTGCAATGGCACTCCAACGGTGGTACTACTGTACCACCGATTGCCAGCGCATTTTCCCTCACAACTATCCAAAGGTTTGGTATTATCTTCGCTTGTTTCTTTGACTTTAGGTTTTCTACGGTGGCAACAAAGCAGAAGCAAGAAAATAATAAGGTGACATCTCAATTGAAATGCCACCTTATAGTTTTCGGTATATAAATGATAATTAGTTTCACATGAACATTTTTGCTATTGTTGAGTAATCATCGTTAGAGCGATAATCTGTTAGGTCTTCTATATATTTATCATCGATTTCTTGAATAAACTGACTTGGTTTATTCTTTTGGAGCTCGCCATATTGCCATCTTTGTTTTGCGCAAGTCAAGTAGCAATTTCTCTCAGCTCTTGTAATTGCTACATAGAGTAATCTTCTTTCCTCCTCCAATTCCTGCAAACTGGATGATGTTCTGTTACTTGGGAAGATACCTTCTTCAAGTGCAACAATGAAGACCGTTTGAAACTCTAATCCCTTAGATGCGTGAATCGTCATGAGGTTTATTTTGTCCTCCTCTTCTTCTGTTACTTGATCTGCCAATAGTGCGACATCTTGCAAATAGTTGATGAGCAAAGCTTCATCTTCTCTATTCTCATTTTTCCTCATCGTAATAAACGAATCAAGAGAAGAGATTATTTCATCCAAGTTGTTTATTTTGCTAATATCTTCATCTTTACCGGAATTTAGATATTCATATATTCCGATTTCGTTCATTATCTTTTCACCCAGTTGTAGTGCATTCATCTGAGAAGACATCACGATATAATTATCAATCATGTTGCAGAAGTTTTTCAATTTAACTACTGTATTCTTCTTAACATCAAGGCCATATCCGCAGGGGTTGCAGGCAATCTGATACATAGGAAGATTATTTATGATAGCCTTAGCTTTTATCTTCTCTATCGTTGAATTTCCTATTCCTCTTGCAGGATAGTTGATAATTCGCTTGAATGCTTCATCATCGTAACAGTTGCAGACAAGACGGAAGTAGGCCATCACATCTTTCACCTCTTTTCGTTGAAAGAAACTGATTCCACCGTGGACTTGGTAAGGCATATCAGCTTTGAGAAGAGCTTCTTCGATGCATCTACTTTGAGCGTTATTTCTATATAACACTGTGAAGTCAGAGAAATTGCATTTATTTTGTATTTTTAATCTTTTTATCTCATTTGTTACAAAATTAGCCTCCTCTCGATCAGTAGCGAGATTGTTCAACATAACTTTGTTTCCTACTTGTGCCTTTGAGAAAACATTTTTTGGTATCTGCCCAACATTATGATGTATCAGCGAGTTTGCAGCTGCAACAATATTTTGAGTGCTTCGGTAATTCTGTTCCAATTTGAATACACTTGCATTTGGGAAATATGTTTTGAAGTAAAGGATATTGTTTATATTTGCTCCTCTGAATCCATAAATGCTTTGGGCATCGTCTCCTACCGCATACAAGTTTTGTTTGTGCCAACATAGCTGCAGTAAGATTTGCATCTGTGCTATATTGGTATCTTGGAACTCATCTACGAGTACATAATCAAATTCTTGTTCATAGTATTCTAGGATTGCAGGCTGCTCGTTGAACATTTTATATGTGTTAAAGAGCAAGTCATCAAAATCCATCGCATTTGCTTTCAGAAGGCGCTTATTGTATTCTTCGTAAATATCTCCTAAGCGTTGAAGTTTTGCTTTAGTGTTCTCCTCAAATATTTGCTTATCAGCGAGATACATTTGTGGGTTAATCAATTTGTTCTTTGCCATGGAGATTTTTGCATGTACGGTTCCAACTTTGTAATTATCATTATCAAGGTTCATCTCCTTAATAATGTCCTTCAGTAAATTTCGACTGTCTGTTTCATCATATATCGAAAACTGGGAACTCATACCAAGAGCAAAAGCTTCGTATTTGAGTATTCGAGCAAAAACAGAATGAAAGGTACCCATTCTAATCTTGTTTGCTTCTTCAAATCCAATTAAGTTGGCAATACGTTCTTTCATCTCTTTTGCAGCTTTGTTGGTAAAGGTTAAGGCCATGATGCGATTGGGTAGTGTTCCAAGGTCTCGGATGAGATATGCTATTTTGTATGTTAGCACTCTCGTTTTTCCACTTCCTGCTCCTGCCACGATGAGCGATGCACCATTATTGGCATTGACTGCATTCTGTTGTACTGGGTTTAATTCTTCCATAATTTTATCTGTTTAAAAAGGAGTTTCCAAAATTTCCTCGATGTTGAGAGGTAGGGACACTTCTTTGTTTAGTACTTTCTTATAGATTTCAACTTGTCGTTTGACAAGATTTATATATGTTTCGAGTTTCTTTCTTTCCGCTTGGATCTGCAACTGATTATGCTTTTTCCATCTATTGCTATTCTTATTAAGCTGCTCAACTGTATATTCATCCTTTTGGTATTCCATCCAGTTTTCCGCAGTAGCAGAATCTTGCATTTTATTTTGTTCTTCTTTTTCTCGCCTTATCTTTATTTCCTTTAGCGTTGTACGAATAAATGGATTTTCTGAATCCGGCAAATACCAATCTTGGTGCTCTGTATTGATGTCATGAGCGACTTCAATACATGCTTTTCGCATTTCATTAGAAAGCCGAGGATCATTTGCTCTTTTCATCAATCTATTCATGATTAACTTTTCTGTTCTCGTTGCATCTTCATTCTCTGTTACTCGCTGCGGTTTATAATTATGTCGCAAGAATTTAGTATTGAACAACTGGAATTTGTGACATCGGTTTGTCCTTTGCTTGACTTTGTTTCCATTTTTGTTTTTGTACCATTCCGCACGAACAAAGGAGAAAAGCCATTCTGCACAAGTGTAGAAAGTATATGCTCGATTTTGTACAGACTGGAAAGCGCATAAATCGAGGTCAATTCTTTTCCCTTCACATATATCAACCCAATGCCTACCTTCAGTAGATATCGAAAATTCAACCCTCCAAACATCTATTGGGTTTGCTTCCTCGATTGGGATTTCTTTCTTTACGGCAGTTCCAGGAGGAACACATATTTGATTACTACGAATTTCATGTGTCTTGTTTTTACTATCATAATAATCGTATGTGACTTTCTGTAGGTCGCAGATACCCGACTTTACCCACGCATCTTTGATGTAGTACTTTCCGGCATTGTTTTGCAATTCCAAAGTTTTATTATAAAGTTTCGTTGAAATAGGTGATTTAGGCGAGCCCCATTTTAAGGAGTTCCAAGACCTACCTTGTTTTGATTCTTTTCCAAATGCACCAAGTTCCATCTTTACTCTCCAAGTGTCGTCTCCGTCCATGGTGTGAGCAAATATCTTTGATTGATGCACTTTCCAAACTCTGTCGGCCATATAATCATTAGCAAGTTTCTGCGGTGACATACCATTGTCAAACTTGACAAAATCGCAGCAAATATCAATACGAGATATACCTTTGTATTCGTATTTATATTTTGCAATGAAATCCTGCAGAAGTTGAACTGCATTATATTGGTAACAAGTTCTGTTGGATAGTCTGATATGGCAGCTGCCTTTCTCGAAGATACCTCCGTTTTGTCGAAGAGAGTAGGGGTTTCTTTCGATTTCGAGAAATACGTGTTTGCCGTTCATCAGCTTAAATTTCTCGGCATAAATGGTTGTTCCGTAAGGTTGGCATTCAACCGTCCAACCCAATTTTTTATAAAATTCCGCATCCATAACAACCCCATTAGGCTCAATGCAATATACACTGAGCCAGTCCAAGTTGATGCTCTTGGTAATGATGTTGTTATGGATTTCGGAATCTGTCATTTTAAATTTTTACCCTTATGGTGTTATTTAACTTTTTGTTTTTGTACACGTTTATAATTTGATCATGGAATAATGATGTTATACGCAGTTGGTTCATGTTCTCTCGATGTTTGAGATAAACTTCAACGTAACCATTTTCTATACTATTGTCATAGCTAACCAAGCGATAACCATCCTTAATATATTCCCTTGTAAGGCTATCAACAATTCTTTCTGTTCTAACCTCAATCAAGGTTTGTTCTAAATTGCTCGAGTTCTTAGACACCTTAAAAATAAATATTTGGTAAATTGATAAAATGTTAGAATTGTAAGCACAATAGCAGGGATGATTACTTATTCTTCTTTTTTGGTTGGGCAACGTTATGTGTTGTTGCAGTCTGGCTTGCTTGGTTTGACTGGTTCGTCTGTGGTTCCTGACTTTCTTCTTTTTTCGAGCCACACAATTCTATTTCCCAAACTGACAAGTTTACTGCACATTCAACTTGATGACTTTTGGCTGAATTGAATGTGCCAAAAGCAACAGATCCTCGGACAAAAACCTTTGTACCTTTTTTAAGGTATGGTACCAACTTTCCTCCATCGCCATTGATGGCACATGACACCCACTGAGTTGTGACTTGCGCTTGTTGGGTTTGGCTATCAACCCATTTGTCCGTGTGCGCAATTCTGAAACTAACAAATTTTCTACCGTTGACCTCCTTGATTTCTGCATCAGCACCAAGGTTGCCAATAACTTCTAATCTCATCATAATCTTTAATTTTTAAATTTATCGACTAATTTTATAAATTCTTCTATATCTACATCTTTACCCGCAATACTATAAATATATCCACGAGCACAAATCTTTGCAGCCAATTTTAAAGACATAGCTTCCCCATCTATATAAGCTTTATCTTTTTCTACTTTGATGTTAAGAAGGAATCTTTCTTTCATATTTATATCTTTCTTAGTTTTATCTTTATTGCTTTCAAATTTTGCACATCTCCATCCCAGTAGCAAGAACGTCTAAGATAGAAAGGTTGATCTTTAAGCCAAGGGAACTTTTTATAAAATTCCTTCCATTTAGCCTTTCCTGCAGTTAATGGAGGTACTTCTATACAACTTCTAATATAGCTACTACCATATACCAATGTATTATCACAAACATTTTTATCCATATTTATAATTTTATTTGATTTACTTGGTTTATAAATTGTCTGCATTCAATAGCGTTGACTTGCCCAATTTCAGAAGCTCGTCTCAATGTATCTACAATATCGATAATATTGCCATGGATATGACCTTCGTAATCTGACTTGGAACCCAACAGAATGAGGGCAGACGTTATTTCATATTTTTGCAAGATGTTCATTATTTCAATGTTCGCTTGCTGATAATTGTTTCTTGCCATATCTTTTGTGCAAATTTTCTTGTTTATTTGTGTCAATTTTGCGAAAGATAACCAAATCGTTTCGCCAAGGTGGAGTACATGCACCAACAGACATCGGGCATTTTCTCCTTTTTGTGTTGAAGTAACAACCTCTACATTTATCTATAGCTTTTATTACTTGTAATCGAATATCATTATATTTAATGATTGCTCCGATAGGATAATTTTTGATTTCCAATTTCTTAAAATCTTTAAGTTTTTACTCTTCGGCTTTAGGTTTTCTACGAGGGGCAGCAAAGCAGAAGCTATTGGAGCAAATTATCAGCGACAATGGAATAATACTTTGTATCCCCATACCAATAATTATCATCGGAATGCAGCATACCTTTCTTTTCCATTTTAGCGAGATTTCTGCGAATGGTGTAGATTTTCTCATCACACAAATCTGCTACGTTTTTGGCGCAAAATTTTGCGCCTTTGCCAGCCTTGCCAATAGCACGCACGGCATTCATTACATTTTCATTTATCATATTTTTAACAAACTAATTATCATAATTTCGCACATCTTTCTTTTTATGATATAAGCAACATTATTCTTAATAGCAACATTACTTTACTAATCATAAGATAAGAAAGAAAAAAAGGTGGCATGAGGTTTCCCTACATGCCACCTTCAACAGATTCCCTGCTATTGTGCACATTCGCCGTTCGGAGTCGCTCCTCAGCGTTGCTCTTTATCCTCGAATGCGTTGCGAAGTTAGCATTTTATCTTGAATTTACCAAATATTTTTTGAATTATTTTCGCCCTGCTGACAACAAGGCAGAAGAAAAAGCCCAAAAGCGCCATAATGACAGACAAAAACCAATTATTTCTATATTCTATAATCTTTTCTTTTGTTTTTTCTTATTTTCGTTAATCTTAGATTTGTTTTGCTCTTCAACAGATTTAGATAACTTATCGTTTGATTTTTCGATTTTAAGAAAACCAAAATTTGGCATTTTATTCATCATCTTTGCAGCTTCATTTGTTCCGGATTTTTTTGAAGTTCCGGAATTATCCGCAAGTGGAATCCACAAAAACGGATTTTCTTTTAGCTTAAAAGAATCAGTCGGGAAATACCACATTATAGTTGTAGTTTCGGTTTCTTTTTGTTTATTTATGCTTATTGCGGAATCCTTTATAACTTCTTTGTTTTGTTCCAAAGAAGTAGAATTTCTTGTGCTTTGGCAACCCAGCAACAAAAACAAGAAGGCTAATGGCAGTAATTGTTGGATATATTTGTTCATTTGACTATATAGTTGAAATTGTAATGATGTCTTGGGGTCTTGAATCTTGACCACTGGACGTGCAACCATACAGAAGTTTTAGAATGTTCGCAAAGAACAGTGTCAACAGAAGGCAATTTTTTAAGAAGGTCAAATTTAATTTTTGCATCTGCTATATCTTTAACTCTGATATCAGCTGCGTTGCCCTCTTGGTGCCATGAATTTGGAACACCACCAACTTTTTTATTTAGCTGCTTACATCTGTATCCACTACCGATAACAATTGGACCACCATACAATCTGCGCAAAGGATCTAAAACCATATCGCAGCCATATTGTAGATTTTCAACAACATCAGCAGGAGGAGTATTGTCAATATTCAGCTTTTTAGCCGTTGCCGATTTTGTTAACTCGGACAAAGTGAAGAACTCACTTTTTATCATCTTTACATTTACTTTCGCCATAAGAACCTAATTTGTAGTTGAGGTGGTAAACGCTTGCTGAGAATAGAAGAAGCTGCGCAATAAAAATCAAAACACCGCTTTCAATCGTGTTTGTTTTAGAAAGGCTCATTGCGGAAACCCCGCATGAACATGCAACAACCAAACACATAACCGCGCTACCATATTCAACCTTGTCTTTATTTTCTTTGCTCATAAAAATACAAAAAGGGCTTGACTTAGTAACAAGCCAAGCCCAAATTTATCGAATTCTAACTAAAAACAACTACAGTTCGTTATCGCCACCGCCTAAGTCACCGCTTGAAGAGCCACCTCCCTGCGTACCGCTATCGGTCTGACCAGTAATGACTGCGCTGAAAGTAATTGCAGCTGCAGAAGTGGTTTCAGTTGCACCAACGGCAACATTAATAACTGCGGTACCGTTACCAACTGCGGTTACTTCACCAGTGCTTGCATCCACCTTTGCGATTGTAGCGTTTGATGTTGAGTATGTAACCGTTGCACCATCAGGAGCACCGGTCAGCGTAGGTGCAGCAACCTTACCACCCTTAGTGCTGATTGAAACAGACTTTGCAGACAATTTCAGCTGAGGAGCAGGCAAAGTTGTAATAACTGGCTTTGACTGCATCTTTGCACCGTTGAGGATGAGAGCGTCTCCAGTTGGATAAGTTGAGAACTGATTACCAACGCAAACACCGTTCAAAATTGTTCGATTTCCAACGAAGTGAGAATTTGAACGCAACCACATGCCGTTACTCTCGCGAGACAAAATAGCAGTACCGAAGTTGCATTCACTTGTTGTAAGAGTAAGTGTATTTGAAGCTGCGGTCACATTGATATCAAGGCCTGCGATATTGCTTTCAACTGTGAACGCATCATGAGGGGTTGCCACGGCTCCCACTTTGTCTGCCTTCAGTCGAATAATTGACAACTGACTTGGAGTATAAGTGAAAATTCCGTTGATCAAAGAGCTTTCGCCCTTGATAGTTACGAAAGTAATCATATCACCATACTTGATTCCAAGCGCTGCATAAATGTTTTCAGCGGTCGTAACATCTGTAGCCGGAGCGGAAATGTAAATCTGATTTTGAGCGTTGACCGCATAAGGAAGTTCACCCAAAGAACCTTTTGAAAGAATGAATGCAACAGGATTGATCAGACTATCCTTGTAAGAGTTGAGCGCAACAACTGAAGCATCATTGCGAGAAGCTTCTTTGAATTTGTTCAAGTTCAAGCGGTTGAACTCAGACATACATTTCTGACCTACCGTCTTACCTTCAAAAGAGTGGTCCGCAATAGGCTTGAGATAACGGTAGGCTGCGCCTACGGTTGTCATCAGCATACGCTGACGCATCTGACCCTCTGTGCGTGGGTTCTTTACTTCAGAAACACGTTCCTTGGTAATCTGCTTACCATCGAGGGAACTAAATGTAAAATTCTTGGTGCTACCTTTGCGAAGCCCGAAGAAACCTCTTGATTGTGCCATAATAAAACCAATAATTTAAATATTAAACAATGTATTACCAGTGGGCAGCAGGGCTGCCATCTGGGCGATGAGGTAGCCTATAGGGGTGGCTCCCAGTATCACGGTGGCAAAGATAGCAAATATGTTTCAAGGCGGGTTACCCCCGAACAACCCCGAACATACCCGCACAACTCCCCCTAACTTTGTAGTATTGTTTTACAATTTAACATTTCATTTTTAACATGCTTTATGTTGGGTTAACCTCTATTATACAATAAAAAGCCCCCTCCAACGACCTTGGTCGGTGGTAGGGGGTGGGGGGTGGGGAAGTGGTTGTGGCTGCGAAAGCAGCCACAACTATAGTGCATGAGCTTCAAGCCATTCTTGGATGGCGGTGTTTATTACTTCATTTCGTTTTCTCAATCCTGCGGAATCTTCGCAGAATTGGTCAATACGTGCCAAAGAATCTTTGTAGATTCGCAGTGATATAGGTTTCTGATTTATTGCCATAACTCAATTAGTTTAATGATCAGTATAATTAAGATACATATACCGCCACATGTGGCGATATATGTTAAATTGAATCTTTTATCCATTATCTACTGATTCTCTTTATAGATATTCTCTTGGTCCATAATAGCTCTAAATATCGTCCAATCTGATTTTGGATAGATACCTTCTCCTAAACCAGTGTTGAAATCAACGTAATAATTTTCACCATCTTCACGTACCGTAATATCTTTGCCATTGTGGTTTATATTTTGTCCGTTGTTCTCGAATAGCTGCCAACCAGTTGAAACAAGTGAAAGAATGTGCTCTCCATCGGTTGCGAAATCTTCATCATAGTAACTGATGCCATTTGAATCGGTAGTATAAACCCATCCGTTCTTCTTACATATTTCACGAATCAACTCGCAGCAATCATCTTCTGGATTCTCTTTTTGATACTCTGTCAAAAATACCTGGAGATCATACAATGTAATAATGTCTTCTATCTTCATAAAAAATCGCTTATCCGTGATGCGTAGGGCTTAGAGTGAGGGGTGGTTAGCCCCTCGTTACCTTATTATATAAATAAAATTAATGAATTAAGGATTTATCTTAGGGAAAAGTCCCCATAAAATATTTTCCACTTTGGTAAGACAATCGAGTTCTTTCTTAAGAATCTCACGTACATCAGAAGGAATATTATTTAAACCTACAAGTCGTTGCAATTTTTCTCTTCTGTCAATAATAGAAGATATTATAGCGTATAATTCTTTAGAATTTAAACAAATAGCGGGTGTATTATCCGCTGAAAGATAAATATTAGATTGTATCATAATAAAAATATTTATATGTTAAGATATCTACTTAATTCGTCATGCTCTTATTATTAAAAGCTACCTTCCGAAAGTGTAACATCATATCATGTCGTAATACTATATAATAGCTTATTTCTGCTATATCCAATTTGAGGATACATATATCATCGGCAATATTATACTTTAACCAATTTTGATTGTTACATATACTCCACCATGCCTTACTAATAGATGATGGTTTCTGGATATGCTCCTTTAACCAATTCACGATATTTCTTTCAGCATGAGGAAAATAGCCTATACTTCTGATTTCGATTGCGGTGCAAGATAGCAAACGTAAGCGATTTCTCAGAATGTCAACTGGATGGCAAAAGGTCTTTTTGTTTATCCGGTCTTCACCGAAAACTAAAACCTTTCGTGTCTTAGAAGTCAACTCCAGTAGAGTTGACTTCAAGGCATTTCTTAGATTAAGTTTCATTTTCACCATATTATTACCATTTTGCAAAGTGAAACATTAAAGCGATAATTGTCCAATACATCGCATGAACAAAAAAGCGGTCGAGGAAATGGAGGAACCATTCCTCTTTCTGATTAGGTATTTTTTCCATAATGCACAATAGTTTGTGAGGAGGTGGTTAAGCTCCTCGTTACCTTTTAATATACTTTTATTAATATCTTCCAAGTATCATCTATCATGTGAAGATAGATATATTCGAAGTTCATTACCTCAAAGTTCTCATCCATTCTGTGAAAGTATTCCCAAGATTCAAATGTAACTATAATGTAGTGACCATCTAAAACTATATTGTTTTTGTCTTCATCCATGGAAGAACCGACAAAACCTCTAATAGTATCTTTTGCTGCTATATGAAAGGTAAAATCCGTTCCATTTACCAATTTGCTATAGTTTAGTAGTTGTAGAATCTTGTAAAACTTTTCTACAGACAAAGTAGAATCCTTCACGGAAGAGTAAACCCCAAGAAGCATTTCATCTTCTTTGCATGATGTAAATTGCTTCTCGAAAACCATTACTGGGATTCTGACATGCATTGATGGATGCATAATCATCGTTCTTGTTAAAAGTTCATATTCGCCACCTAACTTGGTAGCAAGTTTCTTGATAACGTCTTCATCGTTTTCATAAGTGTAAACGTTATAATTATCAATAGGGCCAAACTCAAAGGAGCCATCATTCTTAGCAAACACTTCGTTCATATAATATCTTTTCATAATCTTTATTGAATTTATTAGGATAGAGGGGCGGGAAGCCCCTCATAAATTATACGATAGCAGCCATATAAGATTGCTTAATTTTGCAGCTATCAGCGTGCAAATATACTTGTGTCGTCTTAATGTCCGAATGACCCATCAGCACCTGCAAATGATTCAAAGGCATTCCGTTATTTGCCATACATGATGCAAATGTATGTCGCAACATGTGAGGGCTGACTTCATACCCCAAAGTTTTGAATACAGACCAAATCGCATATCTAAAACTTCTATCTGTATAGTTAGCAAATGCTCTACCATGCTCGGCTACATCAAACGCAAGTTCTTCAACATATTTCGGCAAATATACATATCTTTCCTTTTTGCCTTTGCCAACGATCAAGATTTTTCCGCTCTGAATAGTATCCACATCAAGAGATAAACATTCGGTAACACGCAAGCCACATCTTGACATTAAGAGTATTGCCAATTTAATAGGCTTTGGGGCGATTTCAATAGCTTTTGCTATAACATCTACATCAACAACATGAGGAATATTGTTTTTGCCCTTAGGAGATGCTATAAACTTACATGGATTTTCTTGCAATCCGTAATGTGTACAAGCATAAGAAAATATCCCTCTTATTGCAGACAAGCATGAGGATTTCGTATTTTCTTTTGAGTTCATGGATGCTAAATAATTCTCAACATCTTCACGTTTTATAGTACTCCATCGCTTGCCTTGCATTGCTTTCACGAATGCGGTAAGAACGGTCTCGTATCTTCTTATGGTATTTGGAGAATACATTTTATTCTTATCCAAATAGGTTAGGTATTCTTTTAACATGATGCACAATAGTTTGTGAGGAGGTGGTTAAGTTCCTCGTTACCTTCTTATGTTAAGGTATGAGGGGCGGTGCCCCTCATAAGCCTTAGATTTCATGGTCTAACTGGATAATTTGCAAATAGAATTCTTCACCTCTATACATTGCATGATCATCGATTATTGTAAAGTTTGAATAGAAGTCACTATTTTCGTCCTCGCTAATAGCTTCCTTAATCCATTCTCCGAACTCCTTAGCACTATCTTCATTACTAAACCATGCGAACAAATAGCAACCATTCAAAGGCAAAACCTCATAATATTCTTTCAAGCGTTCGTCCTCTTTGTCAAGTACCTCTAATTCGATTTGGTCTCCTAACACTTGGTTATCAAATGTGTAAATCTCCCATGTAGGGGCATTTACTCTTGCAATACTAATTGCTTCAAAAACGGCTGATGTCTTCATACGGAAATCTGTTAAGTTGGGTTGGACTATCCTCCCCTTCTACTGATGCAAAGATACAACTTTTTTGCGACTTTTGCAAGTTTTTGGCTAACTTTGTATATACATTTTTAGCCATTTCGTCTTTGTTTTTGCCTATTTCGTCGATAAAATAAGGTATGTTTTTATGAGGAGAAGGAGGAGGAGAGGAAGGGGAACGCACCCTATAAGTTAAAAACCGCCATGACCGCCGTGGCTTTGCAAAAGGCACGGCGGGCATGACGGAAGAGGGGGTTTGGGGGAAATCCATCCCCCAACGTTTGGGAAGCCCCCTTTGGGGGCTGCACGGGAGAGGCTGAAAGCCTCGGGGTGGGGCAGGGGGCATCAGCAACGAGCAAGCAAGTTTTGGTAACTATGGGGAGGGTTCGGGGGTGGAAAGCCCCCGAGCAATCCGGTAGGCGACAAATAATGACCTAACCGCTTTTAGGGGTGGTGGTCGGGGTAGGGGCTTTGTGCGGGCTGCGCCTTTAGGCGGTGCCCACACGAAGCCCCGAAGCGGGGGCTATTAGGCAACGAGCAGGCAAGTTTTGGTAACTATGGGGAGGGTTCGGGGGTGGAAAGCCCCCGAGCAATCCGGTAGGCGACAAATAATGACCTAACCGCTTTTAGGGGTGGTGGTCGGGGTAGGGGCTTTGTGCGGGCTGCGCCTTTAGGCGGTGCCCACACGAAGCCCCGAAGCGGGGGCTATTAGGCAACGAGCAGGCAAGTTTCGGTATTGTGCCCCCGAATTACGGGGGCGAAAGGGGTTAATCTGCGATATGCGTTATTATCGCCTGGCGATAATATACATCGCATATCGCTATTTACTTAGTTAGAGATTCAGCAATTTATTGTGGGTTTCTGCTTATCGCACCTGCAAGGGGCGAATGATGCCACAAATATAGCAAGGAGACAGTGGGTATCTGGTATCGGTTTTTCCGACTGAGGGGAGCTGCAAGCCCCCTCACTGAGGAAAACCGAATAAAGGGAGGGTAACAGCGGTAGAGGGGCTGCAAGCCCCGACAAGCGCACCCGACCGACCTCTTTTAAGCAAAGTTTGGTGATGTTTTGCAGCAAGGAGCAAGCAGGGAGGAAGCAAGGCGGAGGGCTTTGCCCACACCGCACATAAACGCTTGGCTCTGCGTAGCAGTGCCAAACACCGCTTTTTGACCGAGCGACCGAGGGTGCACGGAGAGAGTGAAGCTGAGCGGAGGATGGCGGATGCGTAGCGTAGGAGCGTGGCTGCGGTGGTCTGAGCGTAGCGAAGTCCACCGCAGCCACCCTCCGTAGCGTAGTTCCGCCATGCGTAGCGGTGCTGAACGAACGGAAGTGCTCCCGACCGAGCGAGATACCCAGAGGAAGCAAGGCGGAGGGCTTTGCCCACACCGCACATAAACGCTTGACTCTGCGCAGCAGTGCCAAACACC
>CYGL01000544.1_pt1 | contig 14293 bp, 9 predicted proteins | sample 485531 | NCBI WGS metagenome assembly CYGL01 (sample SAMEA3497897, study PRJEB9818) | human gut metagenome | reverse complement strand
TCTTTGATTCTTATAGCATTTTCAGTCAGCAATGCTTGTCATGGCAAATTCTATAAAGAAATTTCAAGACATGGATGCTTCTTCAGTAGCTAAAGCTGGAGGATCTTTGATCGCTTTGATAGCTTCCATATTAGTCGCTTCTAAGGCTGCTAAGAGATTAAATGCTGTTGAAACTTTGAGTCTTGCCGATAACATCTGATAAAACCCAGGATTGTTGAAGCGAAGAAATTGTAACATACTTGGTTGATGTTCCGTTAGTATTATCGCATATCAACTTTACAGAATTATTCTTGAATTTCTGGTACGTATTGTCAACTTGCGGCAAACCCTTAAAAGAGCTTCCGCGCAACATATTCCTACCTCCAATAGAAATTCCATCGATAGCACTCGTAACCTCGGTCTTAGTTGCATACGTTTTGGAAACCGTAGATGTGATAGAGTCGGCCGTGGCATTCAAACTTGTTTGCGTAGCATACTTGTCATCTGCGTCCTTAGTAGTTTGATAATTCTTAGTAAGATTAATGTTGATAGCATCCGCGGTTTGCTGAGCATTTGACGCAGCATTCACCGCCCCATCAGCAGTTTGCTGTGCTTTGGTGATGCTCGTTGACAAACTTTCAGAAGTTGCAGTCAAAGATGCTTTCGTGGCATAAATATTGTCTGCATTTTCTTTAGTCTGATAATTCTTAGTAAGATTAACATTAATAGCGTCAGCAGTTTGCTGTGCTTTAGATGCTGCCGTCACAGCTGAGTTAGCAGTAGTGGATACCGATTCAACTTGAGCAGTAATACTATTCGCGGTTGTTTCGAGTACTACTTTTCGTAGCATAAGTATTGGGTATATCAATCTTAAGCTGATCAACATCCGTTTGAACCGTATCAGCTGTTTTCTGTGCATTAGCCGCCGCTGTCTTTGCACTATCTGCAGTAGATTGAGCCCCATCGGCAGACTTCTGAGCGTTTCCAGCAGCTGTTACCGCACCGTTCGCGGTAGTTTGTGCATTATCAGCAGACTTCTGAGCGTTTGACGCATCCTGTAAAGCTTTTGTGATGTCGGTATCTTGATTCAAGACCCAGCTATAAACTACGCCATCGTCTGATCCCCATCGATATGCTTTTCCTGTATCCTTATCATAATACAAGTCTCCGGAATGTCGCTTCTTTTCTTCTGTCGTTGTCCAATCCGAAGCCGGTTTATTTTCAGAAGTCGGAACGCCAGAGCCCCTCCAGGATTCGATAGCGTTATCTGCAACATTCTGCAAAGCTTCAACAGTAGACTTAGTAGCATAATTAGCAGATACTTCCATTTTGATTGATTCGGAAGTTTCTGTCAAAGAAGATTTAGTAGCGTACAGCAAATCGGAATCAGCTTTTGTTTGATAATCAGTCGTCAGCGTATTTTGTATTCTATTAGCTGTTTGAACCGCAGAAGACGATTGCTTTAAAGAATCATTCGCCGTAGTAACCGCCGACTCAGCCGTAGTCTTAGCTTCGGTAGCAGTCTGCGTTGCCTTTGTGCTATTGGTAATAGCTGTTTGAGAATCTTTATACGCGGTATTCGCCGTTGTAGATGCTTCAGTAGCAGTTTGCTTGGCTTCAGTCGAAGCAGTTAATGCCGCATCGGCATTTGTAACAGCGTTACTAACTTTAGTGCCGAGTTCTCCAAGTTTATTTGAATGCTGTTCAATTACTGCGTTAGCTGACTCCAAATTGGATTCAACATTTTCAGCTTTCTCTTGAGCGTCCGCCGCAGCTTTCTTAGCGGCATCGGCTGTTGATTGAGCTTGGGCCACAGCTTTCGTATTTGCATTTGCATCTGCTTGTGCTTTATCGGCAGCGGCTTGAGCTTTAGACGCAGCATCTTTTGCTGCAGCAACCCCTTCTTCGGCAGCGGCTTTAGCGTTCTCAGCAGTTTTCTTAGCTTCGGAAGCAATGCTACTTGCCGTACTCGCCGCTTGCTTTGCCGAATTAGCTAAATCAGTAGCTTGCTCAGATTTAGTGTTTGCCGAATTTGCAATTTCGGTTGCTTTTCCAGCTTCCGTGACAGCGTTCTTAGCATTACTTGTCGCTGCCGCAGCATCTTCTTGAGCCTTTTTAGCAAATTCGTTTGCCTTTTGCGCATTTTGAGAAGCTGTGTTAGCAGTCTCGGTTGCGGCGTCGGCTTTAGTATTGGCCTCATCAGCTTTCGAAGAAGCACTGTTAGCAGTCTCAGTCGCAGTGTCAGCTTTGGTATTAGCTTCATCGGCTTTTGAAGAAGCACTATTAGCAGTCTCGGTTGCGGCGTCAGCTTTAGTATTGGCTTCATCGGCTTTCGAGCTTGCATTAGCGGCGTCAGCTTTCGCTTCGTTAGCTTTTGTGTTAGCGTTATTGGCAGTATCTGTGGCAGTATCAGCTTTCGCGTTTGCCTCGTTAGCTTTCTCTTCCGCAGCCGCAGCGTCTGTTTTAGCTTGTTCGGCTTTTTTATCTGCTTCATCCGCTCGACGCTTTGCTTCTTCCGTATCAAGAGCGTTCTTTTTCGTCTGACTATCAAGCTTTCCAACAGCGTCCAAACTTGAATTAATTCCTGAATTCAAAGACTTCAAATATGAGCTTTGCTGTCCAGTAAGGGTGTCATAAGAAGTTCCGATTGTATAGGAAGTATTACCAGGGTCTTGAAGATCAAGATTGATAGCGCTAATCATTAAATATTCGTCAGTATTGTGCGGTTTACTACGGACACGAACTGCTTGACCAAGTTGCAGATGTTCGTAGCCGTTGCTTGAAAATAAAGCCATGTCCACCGCTTTGACATCAAGAGTTAATGATGGCGATAAGAGCTTGTTTAAAATAATACCAGCGGACCGAAGCAAATTATCTGTATTAGTGATATCGTCGTTAGAATAGTAATATTCGCGATAGCCATATCTTTGTACCGCCGATACAGAATATAAAACGTCTCCTCGTTTGTAAAAATCAGCTCCATACTTGCTAGTTCCATTCGGAATATCGGCAAGAGAAATCGGTTTCATATCCTTATTTGGATTATTAGAAGGAGGATCTGGTAGTATATCCAGTAGCATAGACCGCTGTATATTGATCTTCGGTACTTGTTTCTCTAGTAAAATCGGTAATATTTACTCCGAAGTCAAGAATTTGAGTGTTTGCTTCGTGAGCATCGGCATAAATATCAAGAATGTTGTCGTTTCCTTCATATCGTTCGAAAATATATCCACCAGAGTCAAGAATTTTATTTTCGATTTCTTCGGAAGTTGTTGGAAACTGCGTAGAAGAACGATAGACGTAATTGTTGGGATCAAGAAGATCGGCTTCATTAACACCTATTTTAAACTTCTTTTTAGGATCCAAGCATCGACTGTTATGCTGGTCAATGTACCATTGGAACAGCCCATTTAAAGTGCTTGGAGCTGTAAGAGTTTGCTCTCCAGAAATAGTAGAGTAATCTCTAACATGAGTATCGCCAAGATAGTTCATCACGCTAGTACATGACACGGATTTATATCCATAAATGTCTGTTGTGATGTTAGATATAAAGCCCTTATAAATAACTTTTTTGTCAGCGTATACCCAAACAGTCGACGATCGCTCTGCTATTTTATTATATAAGCTATGAGTCGGCGGCATCGTAAAGTCTAGATATTTAGCTGCGTTTACAGACATAGATAATTCAACATCCGTTACGGCATCTTTTGAATCCGAATATGGTTCCCAAATAACCTCTGAACCGTATAAAATACGATAAGCCATTCATAACTCCTTTATTTATAAAAACCGGTTACAAAAATAGACAAGACTACTTGCGGAATATCAGTATCAGTTGCTCTCCATAAGTCAACAGCAGGAGATAAAGTTGTTGGAGAAGAGCTCGCCTTAGCGACAATTCCATAGGATCCTTGATTATTTGTTGAAGACACAGTTACGTTTGCAAACGGCGCAGATTTAAATGCGAATGGGTACTTTCCGAAGCTGAATCCGTTCCAAGTAGAATAAATATTTCCCCAAGCACTAACAACGCCTTTACCGAAGTTCTTATTATCGATACCGCATTCAGCACGACCGGAATGCCACTTGCGATACCACCATTCACCAGACTTACCTTGTGCGACAATATAGTCTACTCCAAGTCGCATCCAATTTATCCATATTATTATTAAATAGGACTACCGGACTAACATAATACTGAAGAATTGATTTTCTGTCAATGCCAAATTATTTAGTATTTAGCCATTATAGTACTCCTTTCCATTCATATTGCAAATATACACTTGTGTCTGGAATATCAGATCGTCTATAATCCATTTCAGACCACATCTTATCGGCATATTCTGACCATCGTTTCGCGTATGCCACTTCCCAGCTATGCGGGGCATCCGCGTTTTCAGTATCGCCTAATCGGTGAACAGCATCCCATTTCATTTCCTTGGCTTGTTCCCAAGTATATGGGTGCGCTCCAGTTTCTGCTAATTCATCCCATTTAACATACCAAATCTTAAATGAGTTAATATATATTTCATTCCAACCATCTTGAAATAAAACGTCGTTGAGTCTATAAGTTCCTGCTGGGATTATTTGCTCAGCTCCATTCCAAACAATACTGGTTGGCTGCTCGCATTCGATAGTAGGATGGACCGGCAACCTACCACTTTCTAGACGAAATGTTCTTCCACCTGTAGCGTTAAGTCGATATGCGCATTTTTCCTTAAGTTTATAAGGATCCGCATCGATACTAATCTTAATGTTTCCTAATATGCCATTCGTATAAGCAGAATGACTATAGGAAGATACAGCGAAACGTCCGTGGTAGGTATAGCCAGGGTCCATAGTCATTGTGTAATTAAATGCCTTGCCATGTAAGAAATTGGAAAGCTCGGTTTTAACATTCTCAAAATCTTTAATATTAATTAAGGCAAATTCAAATTCTTGGTGACGGTTATTATAAACAACATCACCAGTTAAAGCCGAAGTAAGGTCGATAGCCCCGTTTCCACCAGGAATATCGACCGTATAAGTCTTCGGCTCAGGAGGCTCAAGTGTATACCCATCCAGAAGAACCATCTGATAGGTCACTGAAAGATCAACACCATTTACAATGAGCCTATTGTCAGGCAAATCTGGATAGGTACTCACTACAATCGTCCTCTCTTAGTTAAAATTCCAAGCTCACGATTCATCGGTTTGGCTATAGAGGAAGCCATCTTCTTGCCATCGATATACATAGCATTCTCCATGTTAGAGATGCTATCGTTGTAAGTAGACATATCTTCTCGTAAGCCGTTGATGGAGTCAAGAACTTGATTGTTACTTTTGATAACTTCCATGTTATCTTTAATCATGCTATCACGTAGGCTATTAATCGGATCAACAACCTGCATGTTAGCAAATTTGGCATTAAGCATCACGGATTTAGATGCGTTAAGGCCATTTAACAAATTTAAAGAATTCCCGTTTATTACAGGAGTGATTGATGGAGTTGCAGAAAGAGATGATAAATCAAGGTTATCAATAGTTTTCTGCATTCCATTTAAAGCATCGTATCCAATGTCAGAGGAAAGACTCTGAATCTTATCTCGCATGGATTCCATACCGTTGATAAGGCCCATATCATAGAATTTGCCCATTTCATAAGTAGCTCTCGAAGGAGATTTTTCCTTTAAAGCATCTTTAGTGGCTACAAGTGCATCAGTGGCAATATCAATAGCGGCATTAATAACTCCAGATCTTCCGTCAGAAATTCCATTTTGGAGTCCTCGCATCATGTTTAGTCCAGCGTTGTAGAATCCAGTATTATCGGTGCTAATTGCAGATGATAAATCCGAAGCAATATTCTTTACAGTGTCTACAGCTGCCTGTCGTCCGTTATTCAATGCATTCTTAAGAGCATCCATTAAATTATTGCCGGCAGATTCGAAAGCAGAAGTTCCATTGTTAATAGAATTTGAGCCTTCGTTAACCACTGTATTGCAAACGTCTGTCATGGTCCCGACAACCCCATCTCTTCCGCCATTAAGAGTGTCATTAAGTCCATTGATGATACCATTAGCTAAATTGGTAGCGGACTCGGAGCATGAACCAGCAGCACCGTCTATACTAGTGTGCAAAGATTTAAAGCGTCCTGCATAGACGGAATTGAGCCATTTAGAGAAGAAGCCAAATCGGATATTTTTTGACCAACTTCTGTTGCAGCTTGTACCTAGAGCTTCATTAAAATTGGAAGCCCCATATCGCCAATGTTCTTTATGGTATCCGATAAATTTTGAATACCGCTTGTGTCAATTCCAGCACAATTCTTTACTAGTCCAGCTAAATCATTTGTGGCGTTTGCGACGCCTGTAACTACGGCAGGGGATACCCCGTTTACGTTATCATGGAACGATTTTATTGCTTCTCCTAATTTACCAGCATTTGCTGCAAACCCAGAGTAGTCCTTGCTACCGTCCATAATAGAATCAAGACCACCAGAATTCTCCAGTTTATTAGTAGCCTCAATTAAAGCTCCTACTGCCGGAGCAGTTTCTTGAATTTTAGCAGAATTAACATCGGCAACAGATTCGGAGTATGCGCTTAATCCTTCGCCTATATGTTGAACTCCAGATGCAAAATAACTATAATTCTTTGTGCCGTCCATAAGAGAATTAATGCCACCAGAATTATCGAGTTTATTGCATGCGTCAACAGACCTCTTACCGCAGAAACGGAATTGTTAATAACAGCAGGAGATACACCATTAATGCTATCGTGATAATTCTTAATGCCTTCTCCAAGCTGTTTCATGCTATTAGAAAATCCGCCAAGATCTTGAGATCCTGTAAAGAATTGTACGACTCCTCCGGAGTTAGGCAGAGAATTCTGTAAGTCTGCTAGCATTTGAGCGGCGGAAGCAGACGCAGTAACGGCTTCAGGATTTACAGAAGAAATGGATAAAGAATATGCGGCCATAGCCACGCCGAGTTTTACAATATTCGCGGCAAATTTACCTAAATCCTGTTCTCCCATTATACTTTGAATAAATCCACCAGAAGCAGGTATATTGTTATTCAATTCGGCCAAAGATTTTGCAGCGTTCGCAGACGCAGTAACGGCTTCAGCATCTATACCTTGAATAGCCAAAGAATACATCTTTAAACTAGTTCCAAAGGCAACCAATTTAACACCAAACGATGCTATATTTTGCTCGCCTAAGAATTTCTGTAACTCTCCACCTTCTCGTGGTAAATTATTTGCGAATTCGGCTAAAGCTTTTGCGGAGTTTGCGGAAGCCTCAATTACTCCAGCATCTAATCCTTGTATAGAAGATGCGAATTCCATTAAATACGGGGCAAATTCAGCAATCTTTTTACCGAACCCAACAATATCGACTTCGCCAATTATTCCTTGTAAAAAGCCGCCTTCACGAGGTAGATTATTTGCGAACTCTGCAAGGGTTTTAGCGGCATTGGCAGCTCCAGTCACGGCTTCAGCATTTATAGTCTGAGCAATCATACCGAACATACCAAGATATGGCGCAAATTCCGCAAGTTGTTTGCCAAACTCAACCATGCTATTTCCGCCAGTTAACCATGCGGTAGCAGAATTAAGAATATCTGCGCCAGTTATAAGAACCATGGCCGCTGCAAGATTTGCTATGCAAGATCCTATATTTGGATCTATTCCTTGCATCGCATCAAAGAACGGTTGCGCCCGGCTAGCAAAATCAGATAATGCCGAACCTATGTCAGGAAGAGTGTTAGCTATTGAACTCATCGCTCCGCCAACAACGCCGCCCACTATTCCTCCAAAGAATCCTCCAAGAGCTTCTCCTATAGATTGTAGGAATTCTTTTCCTTCACCAACAATCCATTTAGCTCCAGGAATTTGAGCTAATGCGCCCATTGCTACAACTATAGCGGAAACACCAGCTATTACAATTCCTAGGGATGCTACAGCCTGTAAGGCGGCAGGTATTGGAATTGCGTCAAGTAATTTCATAGCTACGGTTGTAGATAATAAGATCTCTGCTAATGCGGTAGCTCCTTGTATAGCAGCTACAGAATCGATAGAGGCTAATTGTGTAACAACAGATGATAAGCCAGCTATTATAGCTACCATAACACCTAAAGACACGAGGACCTTAGCATTAATAGTCGGCATTTGATTTATAGACTTAGTAAGTCCAAACAATGACAATATAATGACTCCAACACCGGCCAATGCAGATACTAATTTATCAGAATCGTATTCGGCAAGTTGACTAATCGGAACCATTACAGCTGTAAGGCCAATACCTAATACTAATAATGCGGCACTCATTATAGCTAAATTCGCTGCAGTCTTCTTCATGGATCCGGATACAGTATCTAAAGCTTTGCATCCGACTACTATGATGGCTATAGCTGCCGCTAGTCCAATAAGGCCTTGGGCTAACTTAGCAACATCCATTTCGCCAAAAGTCTTAACCGGAGCCGCTAAAGCAGCTAAAGCCATGCCCATAAGGAGAAGAGACGCTGCTGTAACAGCTAATTCTTTTCCGCTTTTTTGTAAAGTATTCATGGTCTTTACGATTATAAATAAAGATGCCCCTAAGCCAGCTATTCCTGTAGCCAATTGTTTGAAGTTTAAGGATCCAAGCTTAGTTAAAGCATTGGATATTGCAATTAGACCTATTGCTACGATTAAGAATGATGCCGCACTCGTTATGTTTAGGGTCTCGGGTAAAGTCTTTATAGCGGCAAACATTATTGTAAGGCCTGCTGCCAGAGCAATAGTACCTTTAACAATGTCACTTATTGGAACTTCGGCAAGTTTCTTAATGGCATCAGCGTAAGCGGTTATAGCAGCAGATGTGGCACCTAATGCTGCAGAAATATCCCACATCTTACCAGACATGTCGGTTTTTCTTAATAAAATTATGAATCCACTGAATAATGCAAAGAATACCGTTATAGAAGCAACCGCTTTTGCTACGGAGCCTGCATCTATATCGTTAAACTTTTTAATAGAGTCTCCAAAACTCGATATAACTTGTGAATACGTCGCTAAAACGGTGACAAGACTCAAAGTTTCAACAGCATTTAATCTCTTAGCAGCCTTAGAAGCGACTAATATGGAAGCTATCAAAGCGATCAAAGATCCTCCAGCTTTAGCTACTGAAGAAGCATCCATGTCTTGAAATTTCTTTATAGAATTTGCCATGACAAGCATTGCTGCTGAAAATGCTATAAGAATCAAAGATGTAGATACAAGTCCCTTAGTCTGCTTTGATAGTATCTTTGTGGAGGCTACCAATATTGCAGCGCTTGCGGCTACAGCTATCAACCCAGTAGCTATATCACTAAAGCTGAGTCCAACAAAAGACTTCATTGCGGCGCCCATAATTGCTATTGCAGCAGCGAATGTTATTAACACAGCAGCGGTTTTAACAAGACCTGTCATATTCTTTAATGTGTTGACTGCAACGACTAAAACAACCACAGATCCAGCTATACCGGTCAAACCTTTAGCTATATCTTCCCAAGAAAGAGATGACATAGACTGCATTGCGGACGCTAGCACCCTAATTGCTACCGCAAACAGAACCATAGCAAGTGCAACTTGTTTTAATTGCACAGCTAATATAGTCAACTTAAGGAGATCTTTAGTGCTACTGGCAAATTTCTTCATAAAGGCCATAACACCTGCTGCAGCACCAAGAACAACCACAAACATACCACCAATGGCGCCTAAGGCAGTAACTATATTGTCTATAGGCAAGGATCCTATAGCATACAAGGCCGCAGCTAAGATGCCTAAGGCCACCGCAATTTTAAGAATTATATTGGCTTTAATTGATGCCGTAAAAGCTTTAATAGAATCTTTAGCTTTATCAAGCACTCCACCAAATTTTTCAATAGTTTCGTTAAAAGTATCTACAATGCCTAGAACCTTATCGAATATACCAACAGTCTCATCTTTAGCTTTATTTGCTCTCGTTATGAATTTATTAATGTTATACATTATAACAGTAAACAAGCTATCCTGTATCATAGAATTAACTTCGTGGACAGGAATAGCCTTTAATATAGCAGATACTGCTTCTCCTATGGCAGAAATAGCAGTTCCAATTATTTGAGGAATCAATCCCAATATTGTAGAAATAATCTCAACTAGTCCGTTTGAGACAGTTCCCATCATACTCATAATATTGGTTATGGCTTGTGTTCCTCCAGTGAATACTTGAATAAGAACACTGAATGCATTTGTAATAAATGTCACAAGTGACGAAATAACGGTAGTTAATAAGCTAGCTTGCTCTCCGGTTTCACTAACTGAATCTCCAAAAAATTGAGTAAAGTCAATTGCTTTAAGATAAACCTTCGCCAAAATGGAATATAGTATTGTATAGATTTTCTATGGAGCTCATAAAAGCTTGAACTTCATTAGACATTACTATGCTTTTGGCAAATTTATCTACGTTATAGATAAGTCCTATAAGTCCACCATCAAGAATCTTTGTGGATGAAGCTAAAGATTTAATATCCCCGGCCACACGACTAACTACCGATATTATAAACTTTAAAGCATTTCCTAGATCGGTAATAACTTCTGTTAGCTTAGCCGAATCATCCTCACTAAGCTTAAGACTCTCCATAAAATTTTTAAATTTATTTGTTAAGTCTAAAAGTTTATCCGCTGTCATTGGAGGGATGATATTCTCAAGACCTTTAGAAACAGCATTGACAACAGACATTAAAGCTTCAAATCCAGCTCTAAAACCATCGATTAAAGTAGTTCTACCACCCATATCGGCCCATTGTTGAACCATTTCATTACGGGCATTAGCAGAATCGTTAATCATATTTGATAAAACATCGGAAACCTCAGTCCACAGTTCCTTAGCATCCTCAAAGTCGCCAATAACGGTTCGCCAAGTCTGAGTCCAACCAGATCCAAGGGCCTCTTTCAATGTGTCAATAAGCTGAGAGAAAGTCTTAACCTTAGTAGCTGCATCCATAGCAGTTCGTGCCATGTCTACGATTGTTTTTAGCTTCTTCTTGGGTGTATCCTTGAGAAACCAAGTCGGACATTGCATTTTCATAATCTTCAGCGGACTCAACATTAAGAGAGAACTGCTTAAGAGTCTCAGTAAGAACTTGAGTGGTAAGCCATCCCTCTTGTAAAGATTCTCGGAAAGAACCTTTAGCCTCAATAGCAGCTTTGGCACCAGTTTGAAGATGCTCGGAAGTTCGTACTAATGCATCCTGGAATACCTGGCCGCCCATACCAGCGTTTACAACAGAGTTCCAGTCCATTAGCTGGACTTTACCAGCAGCAATTGCTTGGGAAAGCTGATACATTGCGGTGGAAGCTTGTAAAGAAGACGATCCAGACACAGCTGCTAAGTTAGCAATACCCTGAATAGAATCAACTGAAGTCTGTAATCCAACGCCTGCTGCAGTAAACGTACCGATATTTCGAGTCATTTCGGTAAAATTGTATATCGTTTTATCAGCATAAGTATTTAAGGTATCGAGTGCACTATTGACTTGACTAATATTGGTACCCTCTTTTTGGGTATTAGCCAAAATGGTCTGAACGGCATTAATCTGAGTTTCATACTCACCAAAGCCGTCGATAATAGGCTGAACCGTTACTGCTTTGGCGAATGCTGTGGCCATACTAAGAGCAGTATTCGTCAAATTTTGCATCACAGTCATACCAACAATACCCATGCTGTTAAAACGACCAGACAGCTGATCGACTGCGTTAGATATAGTCTTTAAAGTAAATGCATTTGCTTGAGACTGGAATTGCTTCATGCTATTCGCAGCCTCTTTGAAATTCATATTCTGTTTTAACTTGTCTAAAGTTTTTATGGAGGTTTTAGCCCCCGCTTCGAATTGTTTGTTATCGAATTGTAAATGGACAACTCGATTGTCTACGCTGCTCATGCGGACGTTACCTCCCTCCACAGTTCTTCAGCCATTTTATCAAATACCGGTCGTATAGCAGGATTTATATAATCGCGTCCTTGCACGTATCCGCCGTTTCTAGTTCCATGTCCGTACTGCAGAATAACCGCTATGTTAACACCATTGTTTACATTCTCATTATTCCAATAAATATTTATGGAATTTTTACCAATAACGATTTCGCTAGTCCACGATGATGCAGTTTTACCACTATCAATAGGTGTTGCAGAAGACAACGCGTCAACTCCTCGTTTGGCATATTGATAAATAGTCTTTATATACTTTTCTTGATCAATAAAACGAAGAAATTTTTCAATGTTTGAATAGTCTCCGCTATGAGTTATTGTCAGCATTGTCTCCTCCTAATCACCCTTTAGATTTTAGTTTTGCTCGTCGTTCCGCATTTAGTTTCATCTGTCGTTGCACAATTTCTTGCTTAGACATTTTCTTAGAAGGAGAATTCTTTTCCGAGACAACTCGGATGAGAGTCATTAATCTATTTAAATGCCATTTTTGGCATTCAAAAGGTATTCCTAAAGATATCATCCAATAATAGATTATCTCTGATGTAATTACTGAGCCATCATCTTTATTATTAGATTGGGAAATGTTACTAAACCATGTAGCAGTCATAGAATCGGATATGTAATCTTGGATTTTTTTATTCAAAGAAGAAGATATATTATAGTACACATCAGGATCGACATTTTGAGTTATTGTCATACATCTATAGTAATCGATTGTTTCCTCTAAAGTTTTTTCGTCTTCGGTAAGAAACGGCTTGTGCCATCTAGATTCCCACTTTGACAAGGATAAAAGAGAATGCTCCATATTTATAGAGGCGCCCTTACGAGTGTAAAACTCATTTAAAATTTCATTGTAAAGCTCCACGTCCGGTATTTCTATATGAAGCATTCTCTTAATCCTTTCGAAAACTACTTGTTCAATTGAGCCCGTTGAACAGAAACAATGTTCGACATCGATTGCTTATTATGATCGACTTCAACAGATGCTAAAATACCGTTTACAAATTCACTTGCCTTGTTAGCATCTTCCATGAATTCCATAAACAGATTAGAATATGCTTCAGACGATAAAAATTCATCGGCATATTCTGGCTTCTTAATAAAACTCTTAACCGTCAACAGACCTCTTACCATAGGCCATTCGAACAATCTTTTCAAACAAACGGAAAAGATTCTCAGCATCGTCCTCGGCAGCAATTTGAGTAATAGCCGCAGCAAGACCGCCCTTTTCACTCATTTCGGCTTTAATAGCTTCAGCCTTAGTCATGTGGAAATAGAAATCTTCCTCACGTTCAACACCGTTGAAGTCGACGTACTTAATAGTCTTCTTATACATAGTTTAAAACTCCTTACCAAGAAATTCCATTTTGACGTTACTTAGACACCGGGCGAGATTCGGAGTTCAAAGCTTCAGAATCGACAGCACCCATCAGAGTAATAATCGATGCCGGATCAGGAAGAGTGGGCTCAGTCGTAGAGTCACCATAAAGTTTCTTCTCGAGCTCAGCAATCTTGGCCTTATCTGCAAAGCGGGTGTCAATGACCAAAGTCGCAGTAGGCTTATAACCGGAGACATTAACCGGAGTGGTCTTAACTTCCCAGCTAAGAGTCATAGCATCGGGGGAGTCATTTACAGTCGCGTAACTGCGCTCAGAAGGAGAAGCAGTGCAAACCGTAAACAATATGGATCTTGTAACCATCATCCGAAGTAGTGGCGGTATCATTACCAACATTCGTACGATAGCAGAAACCAAAGCCCTTGCGCTCCTGCTGTCCAGCGAAAACGCCCTTAGCAATCTGGGCAGAACCGTCACACTCTAGAAATTCATCCGGGCAGGTGTAAGCTTCAATCGTGCAGCCAAAAGTCTCAGTAGAACGCATCGTAGCATACTTACCGTTATCGGCATACAGATCCGTAGCCTCGGCACCTTCAGGAGACTCAGTAACAGCCGTCAGACCGTTCCAGGCAACACCATTCTTGTAAGCGCCAGAGTTATCAATCGGATAAAGGACACCTCGATCAGTGCCGTTTTCATAAAACCGTTTACCAACGGCATCCCATTCAATAGCAGTCATATATTCGCTCCTTTAAATAATAAAGATTGTATACATAATGATTTAAATTAATCTGAAGTATAATGCCGATCAAAAGTACACATCGGTAAACGAGAAACCTTTTTACGTAAGTTCTTCGCTAATCTGGGTCTAAAGTTATATATGTAACTTGATACCGATCGGTACTTCTATAACCTGAGTTGTCGGCAAATAATGTATCGCCAGTACTAAGCTGATATACAAAACAAGGATATTTCATTCTAACAGAAGAAGGAAGGTGAAAAAATGAAC
>CYGL01000543.1_pt1 | contig 14300 bp, 23 predicted proteins | sample 485531 | NCBI WGS metagenome assembly CYGL01 (sample SAMEA3497897, study PRJEB9818) | human gut metagenome | reverse complement strand
TACCACATACTGGGTGTCGTTCCCATCGTTCAGAGTAAAAAACAGGGCGGCAATATCGGTGTTGGCTTTCATGGTCGGATAATCAGCTAGGTTGTCCAGGGTGATTTTACTCCCCTGGTTCCACATGGGTTCGGCGGTCAAGTATCCGGTCTCTGCGTCCGCTCTGGGCCACGTACCCGTCGCCACTGCAGACATATCTCAATATATCCCCGCATGTCATACCAACCACATCGTCAGCCGCGCGGACGCTTGCCTCCGCGCTTGCGTAGTTTGGGTCTACCGCGTACATGTCTGCGAAATTTTCTCCCATCTGGGCCACTAGGGCGGAAATCCAGCCAGACAGGGTGGTAGGCAGGATGGACGGCGGGATAAACTCACGATCAGCCAAAAGGCCAACAATATCGACCAGATCCCACTGCATGGTCAGGCCGTTGTCGCCGGTTTTCCAGCCGCCGGAGTACTGATAAAACACGCCGGCTGGCTTGTACTCTACCGTGTCGTCCGAAAGCCGTACTCCTATAGAGACCGGGATGCCCTGGCGCTCTTCGATGGATTGGAATACGCCATTTTTGCTTCGCGGCTCAAAGCGGCGGCTCAAGTTGTCCATTTTAATGGTACATGTGCCATACGGTAGTGTCATACAGGATACGTCCCCCTGGTGCTTAAGAGAAAACACGGCAATCTCATTTCCTGTCCACTTCTCATACAGGCCCGGAATAATTTCAGGTATCCGTATACGGCGGTTTTCTTTCGACCATTTGGTCACCGTCACCCGAATAGCGTCCGGGTTGTTAACGGTGAATCCGTCCAATGCAATGCTGGACGCAGTATTGCCGGTCACTGTCTTGGTGTAGTAGGCCGTTCTGCCCTGCATGATCTCCACAGTAAAGTCGGCGGGCACTCCGTCCCAATCCGCTGATGGGAAGTAGATGGAGCACGCCTGAAGGATGGAGACATTGGAAAAATGCTCCTCTACCCACACCGCTGGGGAAAACACCCCATCCGCGCCGGACAGGGTATCCCCCAGGAAGCCGATATGATCGGCCCCATGGAGTGGAAACAGCTTGAACTGCCCGTTGAGTCGCCCAGCGGTTAGCCTCAAGCGTAGCGTATGGAACAATCTCCATCTCCTTGTCGTGAATTTGCTCCGGCTTGCATACGTTAGCCATGCCGGAGCTGGATACTGTGCCATAGGTAATATCCGGGTCAATAATATCTATGACTGCTTGTAAATAGATCCGTCTGGTGTCGCCCACAATCGCTGCCTGATACGCTGTGGTCGAACTAATCACTGGGTTTCACCTCCCTTAGTTCTACCGAGAAATCACCCCACATTGGGACGGGAACAAGGGTTTCTATGGGCTCTCCATCTTCGTCAACAATTTCACCCATAACTTGACGGCTCCACATAAATTTTGGATAGGTCAGCTCTGTTACCATGAATTTTGATGTGATCATCTGTTCAGAGTGCGGGGGAAGGAACAAACATGTAATGGCCTGTCCTCTCCCTTTTTCGCATGCGGAAAGCACGGAGTTCCTCATTTGATCCGTGAAATATCCATATTGGTAGCGCAAAACCCATACATTCCCGCGCAGTTCTCTTACAATCCTGCCGGTGACCATCTCCACATCTACGGAAAGCGGTTTTAACTCTGCGATATAGCCGCCCTTTTGGCTTTCCGGCAAGGTAACTGGTGTGCCTGTGGTATCCAATACAAGTTGATTCACGTGTTTTCACCGCCTTACGTTGGGTGGAGAATTGGCGTACCGTTTGCCTTTGCGTAGTTAGACAGGGGGCCAAGCAGATAGGAGGCGAATTTGGTGCCGTCAGGCATCATTAGATTAACTGTAATACTCCATCCAGACATCCCTGCTCCCTGCACAGATGCTGAAACTCCGTTGACCATACCAGCGGACGCCACACCCAACCCGGACGACGCAAAGTCCACGCTTGCGGTGCCGAAGTCCATACCACCCTCGATATCCCGGCGGATACGGTCATATTCATTGTCCCAGCCCTGCCCCAACCCCAGGGCCATATTTTTGCCAATGTCAGCAAATACCCTGGAGGGGGAATGGATACCAAGCGCATCCCGGGTGGCCTTTACTGCCGCTTGCGCAACGTTTACGGCGGAATTGACCACGCTGGATAATCCGCTCATGATCCCACTGGATAACCCATCAGTAAACGCTTTCCCGACGGTTGGAGCATTTTTATTATAGAGTTCTTCGAGAGATTGCAGGTTCTTTTGAATTTGCGTATCTGTCTCTTTGCGAAGCTCTTCGAGTTCGTTTACGGCAATACTGTTCGCAAGCTCCTGTTTCTCTTGATACAACGACGCATACTCCGACAATTTTTCGTCACTGAGCGACAGCAACGCGGACAACTCGTCGGCTGCGTCCGGCCCCATACTGCGAATTTCATCCACAAGTGCGCTGCCAACCCCGCGAGACATTAGTTCGTCCAGGCCGGAATAAAAATCTTCCATTGCAGCAATCTGGCCTGACAGATTCTCTAGCAGTTCATCACCAGCAACTTTCTGCCGTTCTGGGATCTGGTCAAACAACCCAAAAGAATTGAATATTTCTTGCGTACGTTTTGAAAGTTCGTTCTGATAATTCTGCTCCAAGTCGGAGATATTTGTCGTGATCTCCTGAACCTTGTCGTAATATTCTTCTTGTATTTGTTTTCGGAGATCAAATATTTTTTCCTCGGCATCTGCGTATTGCTGGCTTTCCTTAATGAATTGCCCCTGAATGGCCTCCCAGACTTCAAGCTGCTGTTGTAAAGAAAAGTTCTGATATTTGGTCTGCTTGTCCAGCCAGTCCACGCTTTTATCATAGACGGACTTGGCTAGATCGTTGGCCGCCTTTACCGCGTCGTCCTCGCTGTCTTCAATGCCTTCCGCCACGCCCAGGCCGATGTTTCTCCCGATTTCATCACGGAACAATTTAGAAGGAGAACGTATCCCGAGAAAATTTTTTACACCGTCAACGATACCAGAGAAAAAGCCGGTTACTTTGTCCTTAATCCAAACCGCCATATCCTGAATACCCTGCCAGATTCCTTCGACAATATTTTTGCCAATGTCAACGATGCCACCCATCAAATTCCCAATTCCATCAATAATGGCATTGATGATTTGAGGAAGTGAGGCCACCAAATCAGGGATAGTCTTGATAATACCGGTGATCAGGTTCATCAATATATCAATTCCTGCCCTTACGATTTCCGGCAAGTTATCTGCAATAAATTTTGCAAAGGATGTAATAATCTGAGGGAGCGCCGCAACCATTTGAGGGATGGCCCCTATAATGCCATTCACGAGATTGTTCAGCAGCTCCACGCCCTTGTCCAGAATCGTTGGGAGCTGCTCTGTGATGTAGCTCAGGAACTGCGTGATGATTTCAGGAATACGGGACACCATATCGGGCAAACCAGTTTCAATCCCGCTGGTAAATTGGTCGAGAAGCTGCACACCCATATCCAGCACTTGCGGAAGCAGTTCGGTTAATGCCTCCCCAATTTCGGCTACAATTTGCGGAACCGCTGCAACCAGTGTCGGGATGCTCTGCACTATGCCACTGGCAAGGGAGGATAGAATTTGCACTCCCATGCTCAAGAATTCAGGGAGTTTAGAGACCGCCACATTGACTAGACCTTGAACCGCTGATGCAAACTCCTGATCCGCACCTGCCGCACCGCTCAACATACCAGAAAACGCCGTCGCCACATTAGAGATCGCGGGAAGGAACTCTGTCAACAGACGGTTTTTTACATTGGATACAGTCTGCCCAAGAGTGGCTAGGGTTGCGTCAAGCTGTGCCTGGTTATTTCGGCTCTCTACCAGCGCCTCATTATTGCGGTAAAAGGCTTCGCTGGCTTCATCATAGGTTCCTGACAGGGTATCCATGATGAGCTGATTCCGCTCACTCTCAGAGGAGCAGGCGGAAAGCCTGGCATTAAAATCGTCCTCGCTGATGCCCGCCCAGTTGAGGGCGTCGGCAAGCACGCCGGTAACTTGCCCCACTTTTGCCGTCTCATTACTGGCCTCAATCAGTCCCTCGATGGGGAGACTGTCGCCAAATGTACCGGCAACACCAGCAGCGATATCCGTCCAAGTAGACACATCCTCTGCGCTGTCTGCCAGCTTCGCCAGGAGTTGGCTTGCTTCTGTGGCGGTATCCGTATCACCCAGAATGCCGTAAAAGGAGTTGTATGCCTGCTGTGCGGTCTCTGCCCCATATCCAGCCGCTTCAAAGGCGGTGTTCAGTTTTCCTTGTGCCACGCGGTATTCCTCGGTGGAGGATTCCAGGGCCAACAGACCGCCAACCGCAGCGCCCGCCGCCGCTGTAATAGCCCCGATGCCAGCCGCCGCCACCTTCCCGGCAGACGCAAGGCCATTTTTTAACTTGGACGCGAGGCTACCCCCACTCTTAGATACATCCTTAACACCGCTGTCGTACTCGCTGGTATCCAGGCTGATTTTCGCAAATAAATCAAAAAGATTAATGGGTGCCATCTCCTTTCGCGGCACCGCTTAGCCATTCCCCATCAACGCTTAGACAGAGGCGATTTTTTGTTTCATATGCGCAACAATTTCTTCCGGCGTTCTGATTTCCTCCGGCTTCGGATCCTCAGTGTCAAGATACCGGGTCTTCATGTAACTTCCTCCGGCATATTTTGCTGTGTTTTCTGTAATGAATTTCAGCGCGTCGGTGACATAGACCCGATACGTTTTTTCTTGCATTTGCTTTTTCAGCAGGACAGGTAAGACGGAAAGCAATGCTTTCGCGCCCATTCTTGGGGCAGACAACAGGGCCAGAGTTACGCTGTCCCGTCCCCCTGCCCAAACGATCTGAAAAAATCCAGCAGGTCCTTGTCTTTGAAAACAGAGCGGATTTGCAGAATCGTTGTCAATACGTTCTGCTTTGCCACCGCCTCTGCCGTTGTGTCGTTCAGAACGGACAAAATCCCAAACACATCCGCCCGGTGGTCTTTCAGGAGCAGCGGGGCCAGAACAGCGCATTTCTTTGCCGCATAGGTATACAGCTCCGCCACGCTCTTCCCTTTGCTGTCAAACTTTTTCCCAAGCTCATCCAGGAGAGATTTGTCCCCGGTGATATTAGCGATATAAGGCGTCAGTTCGCACAGCACATCCGCCGCCTGATCGGTGGTCAGTTCAGATAGTTTCATAGTATCAACCCCCCGCGGGTGCGGCGCTGTAGAACTCCATTGGCATGGTGTCCTGTTCGTCGATAGACACATGGCCGGTCAGCTCCACAGATACCTGTCCTTTGCCGTTCTTGGTGGTCTGGAGTGTAAATCCGCCAGTGGAAAGAGCGTTTTTCAGGCATACGGCCACCATGCCGCCGTCCGCCCGGTCGCCTACCCACCACAGGTCGGAGAAGTCTGTCTGCTTGAGGTCACGCCGGGGCACAATCTTATTTCCAGTCACGTCAGCCGCTCCCAGCGACAGCCGAATGGATTCCGGGGACGTGCCGAGTGAGGTAAAGGACATCTTGCACTCCCAGCCGTCCAGATGCTTGAGCTCCATCATATTGGTAGGACAGTTATCCACATCCTCGCCCATGTCAGAATAAGTAGGAACGCAGGAAATATTGATGCCGCCAGTGGTGGGACACACAATGTCAACATCCTCCGGTGCCGTCGGTGTAGATGGAGTAAATTTCTTTAGAACAACACCCGCGTCAAGCTGCATTTCCTCAAATGTGCTCTGCGGGATGACTGTAAATTTGCCCATAAGGGCCTCCTTTCTAGCTGAATGTCAGGTATTCAGCGGTGATGTTGATATAACGGCGCTTAATAGCCGGGTCGTCCTGGTACACAAGGCTCTGACACCACGGCGACCCGCGTTTCAGCCAGATGTATCCCTCGTCGCAAGGGATATATACGCCGCCGTAGCCGATGCGCCTGGATAATTCCTGCGCCTTTTCGTCCGGGACGGCCTCACTTTCCGTGCGGAACCATAGATTGACCGTCAGGCCGATTTCACCGGCATCAAAGGCCCCATCTGTGTATTCGTAGGTGCCATAGGGCATGTCCACATCTTTCGGCACAGAGGATGCCCGGTAGAAGGGCATGAACTCATTGAACCAAGCAAACAGGGCTTTGTTTTTTTGTCATACCTGCCCCCCGCCTCCTGCCATGCCTTATAGATTTTCGGGCCCTGTACTGCTATCCAATCCACCACTTTCCTCATTACGTGGCCCACGGCCCATCAACAGAAAATGTGTTGCTTCCAAGCCCACTTTCAATCAAAGAACGTCATGGACTATTTCGATGGACGGAGCGTTTTTTCTCAGAGGCGGAAATGGTTTCTTTTGGTCGTCATGCTCCCATCCTTTGTACGTGGACATATCGCAAACCACAATTTTCTTTGTTAGCCAATCACAATACCCATCAATGCTGCGCCGCTCAAATGCCTTCATCTTCGGCGTACTTCTTGATTTCGATGGTGTATTCTGCTCCGAGAACATTCACTATCATGTGGTTAGCGCCCACCTCTCCGCAGTGAAGTATTTTAGCGGCAGCGTGGAGGAACGAGGGGCCTGCTTATCCTCTGGGTTGGAGGTCACGCGGTACGTCTCCCCGGTGGTCTTGTCCTTGAATACGTCGTTGTACTCAATAGGCACGGCCTTGTCCACCAGCGCGGAGTAGAGGCTTGTCACGCCCTCCTTTTCCGCTCTCCGGGCCTCCATAGAGGTGTCCAGCGCCTGATAGTTGATAAACTCCGCGCCCTCTGTCCACTCCACGATGTACCCGCCTGCACCGTCTGGCACGCGCTTTTTTTCCATCAGCACGCATGGATGGGCAAAATCGTCTAACAAGCTCATATAATCCCTCCAATCCTCCGCCATGCGTTCAGTCGGCTTTTAAATACATCCTGCCAGCCAACGACTACACCGCTGGCGTTGGTGGCCTTGCTGTAGGAATAGCCACCAAACGATTCCGACGTGTACGGCCCTGGGGTTCCATTCTTTTCGTTCCAGGCCGCTATTTCCTCGCTTAGAGTAATAACAGCCTTTGGGACCGCCAGCGCCCATACAGCGCCAGTGAACGTCTCTCCGGTCATGTCTGTGGCCGGGTATTGGTGAAGCCCGTCATTGAAGACAGACCCCACCACCCTGAAATAACTGTCCTGTTTGTCAGAAAGGGACGAGCGTGAGCCACCCGTCCCTGCACCGTGAACTCTCCGGTGTGGATGCCGTCAGGCACCAGAAACCAGTTGTTCAGGCTCTGCAAAACTTCTTCCAGCATCACGCCGCCCTCCTATTCAATCAGCTGCCAACAGTAACGGTTTTGCTACCCTTGTTCTGCGCCTTATAGTTGGCGTCAGCCTCTACAACGGTGATAGTCTGCCCGCTGGAACAGGGGATCTGGGTGGTGGCCTTCCCGTCCCAAGTAGCCCAATACTTTACGTTCTGTCCATAGGTCACAGAAGCCTCACCCGTCTGGCACTTGTACTTATACACATTCCCAGCAGCTTCCTTGGCGGGGGTCACGCTGGAAATGGTGGTATGGCTGGAATCACTTCCGGCCGCGGTGGTCACGGTCAGCGTCCCCAGCGTGGGGGTGGTGTCGATGTCCGCCACGGCGATAGCGTCGATGTACTCGGCAAACAGCACCATGCCCATAATGGCGAAGCACTCGGACACGGCGGTGTTATAGTTGCCCTGGGTGTGGAAGCCGATCAGGTTGGTGTCACCGTCGGTGGTGTAACTCAGGCCCGCGCGGGCAAAGTCGCTGTCGCCTGGGTCCACATAGTACAGCACGATGTTCTCAATGGGGGTAGCAATCACCCGGCCCCGCTGGATCTCCTCATCGGACAGCAGGAACACGGTGCCATAGCCCATAAAGTTCTTGATGTACTGGAACCCGAACTCGTTCTGAACAGTGATATCCTTGTCTCCCAGGTAGTCGTACAGGTCCATCACGTTGACGAAGCCCACAATGTCAGTCGCCGTGCGGTGCATGGCCTTGAACTTGTTGATAACGCTGCCCTTTGCCATGGCAAGCACCCGCTGCCAGGTGGTCTCAGAGATGGACAGGGTGCCGGTGTTCAGGTAGTCATAGAACCGCCCGGTGATGTTGCTCTGCAGCTCGAACAAAAACGCATCGTCGGTCATGCCTACAGCGGCGTCATAGCCGTGGTCCTTGATGGCCTCGATGGAGACGGCCTTGGCGTACTTCTCCACAGTCATCTCCGCATAGGGGGTCTCGGTGATTTTTGCCTTGCTGTAGGGGATGTCCTCGCCCTCACCCACGGTGCCGCTCTGGAGGGTTACGGTGGCCTCCTTGCTTTTCAGCACTGCGCCGGGGGCCTTGCGGATGGGCCGCATAATGCCCAGAATGTCCCGCAGATGCTCCCAATTACGCGCGAATCGCGTTACAAAGTCGATTTCGCGGACGGTAACATCCAGGTCGGCGGTTTTGGTCAGGTTGTTTTTAGCCATTAGTCGTCGACTCCTTTCTGAAATAGATTGATGTTTTCCTTGATTGCGGCTTGCCGGGCCGTGGCGTCCTTGATTTTGAAGATCTCGTCACGGGTCATGGCGTTGCCGCCTCTGTTTGCGGGGGGATTGGCGGTGTCCGCGCCCTTGGTGGATGTGGTGGTGATAAAGTCTGCCCACTCGCTCTTGATACCCTCCACCAGCTTGTCAGAACCCTTGACAGCGCCCTTGTCGTCCAGCTCCACGCCGTCCACATCGGACACTCGGAGCACGGTGTCAAGCCGCTTTTCGCTCACCCCAGCCTGCTTGAGGAGCTCCCGATACGCCTTTTCCTTGGCGGCGCGGGTCTCCTTCTTGGTCTGTTCGCTCTTGTAGCCCTCAAATTCCTCTTTGATGGCCTCGTATTTGACCTTCCAACTGTCCTTCTTTCCAGCCTCAAGGTCATTCTGCGCTTTTTCGAGCTGCCGCTGTACCTCGGGCAGTGTTTCCGCATCGGCCTTATACTTTGCCACATCGGCTTTCAGGCCGTCCACGGTTTCGGTGTGCATGGTGATAATTTCGTCGATCTTCTCGTCCTCAATGCCCATGGCTTTGAGGGCGCGTCTAGTTAGTGCCATAATCAGTCTTCCTTTCCTTTGGCCCCAGTGCTTCGGGGGGCGACTGTGATATAAAAACCGCTGTCCTTTGCGGTGTTTACCAAAAGAAAAAGCGCGGGCAACCAACTACGATTTGTAGTCAGTCACCCACGCTCGGGTCTTCCGCCTCAACGCTTAGAGGCGGGAGCAATATTTATTTTTCTATATATTCTTTCAGCGCTGTTAAAATAAACTCCGTGACGCTCACGCCCGCCGTTTCCGCGGCACGCCGGATTTTTGCGCCGGTCTCCTTGTCTGGCCTTATTGTGATGCTGTCCCTTTTCCGATTGAATTTTACGCTGGCCTTCGTCTGTGCCTCACTTCCCATAGGTGTACCTCCTTTATGGGAAGTATACCACAAAGAAGTATATAAGTCAACTTATATATAATACGCAAATAAGTCTACTTATATTTGTGTATCATGCGGATTGAAGTATAAGTCTACTTATGGTATCATATACTCGTAAGGCAGAGATACAAAGTCTCTTACAGAAAGGAGCGAGGTGAATGAACGAAGTGAACGTGACCGAAGCGTTGCTGAAAGCAATACTCGAACTCATTGAGAAGTGCGAAACGCTGGAAGAACTCAGGGAAAGCGTCAAGCGCATCATGAATGAGTAAAAAGTGGGGCGGCTGAGTTAACCCAAAGCCCACCGCCCCACACCACCAAAGGTGAGCCGGGAGCCTTACCCCGGCCACCTTGATTATAGCAGTGTAAGGCAGATAAATCAAGGCCGCAGGCCGGTAGGGAAAGAAAATGCAAATCGGGAACGAGTATTGCGACAACAAAGAAATATTTTACATCGAGGATAGAGACGGCTATTACTGGATTAACGGAAGTGAAGGATACCCCAAAAAGGATTGGCTATTATCCGATGCTGTGCAGCATTACAAATCAGAGGACGCAAAGGCCGAAAGATTTATAAGCGACTGGAACGCATGGTGCGGATAAATAAAAGCCCCGGCCACCGCTTGCAACAGTGGTCTGCCCGCCCCCTAACCGGGGCGGGTTTCTTTCACCTCTTCCCGCTTGATATGTATAATTTTAACACCATCTTTCACTGGAATCAACTCTATTCTGTCCCCTTTTGCGAGAACGGCCTCAATGGCTTTGATTTGCCTTTCATCCATTTTTTATCTCATCCTCTATGATGTTCCTGTAAGTTTGCGCATGGTCGGCCACCGCTGGTTTGAGAAAAGGCTGTGCTGGATTTCCCGCCGTCCAGTGCCAGTTGCCTTCGTCGTCCTGGTAGGTCCATGGCGTGGGCCGTCCTCCTTCTGTATATCTGCCTGTGCCCAGTTCCACATAGGGCGCATACTCCACATTGGTTCCGATGTAAACGGTGCTTTCACCATCGTCCACTTGATGGGTGATGCTGTTACGGAGGTTGCCAGTGTCAACAGGAGTCAAGTCTTTGGCATACCCTTCCGCCTGTTCTCCGCACCGCTCCAGTGCCTGTACAACGGCGTCATGCATGGCATCCAGCACATCGGCGCTGTAATCGTCAAATACCACGCCGCCCAAATCAGCCACGGCTTTTCACCCACCTCTCCCATTGCTCATAGGTCATTGCCTCCACTACCACATTCCGCCCGGTTTTCGGGTCACGCACACGCATTTTTCGCGGTTCAGCCTCAATGTCCGGCTTTTCTACTGTCCGCATGGTGCAACGGCAGTTATAGACGTTTGCAGGCTTGGCTCTTGGGTCTCCGGGATAGCGTATCTTTCCTAGTTCAGAGGTAAACGGCTCGTCCCATTCCACAGTCTGGCCGTCCAATTTTTGATGGGCATGCCGCGTGCGCCCGTCTTTGGTGGCTACCCACCGTTTTCTAACCTTAATGCCCATATCAGAGGCAGCCTTGTAACTGTCCATCCTCCCACCGTTCTGCGCCCCAGTAACCGCCGTCCTGGCCGCTCTCACGGCGCTGGCCCGGTTCATCTCCGTCACCCTGGCCTGCAAGTCCTTCGCTATCTTCCCCACGCTCTTGCCCTGCAAAAGCCCGCTGGTGACGCTCTTGGTAATCTGCTTCTTGCCCCATTTCAGGTCAATACCCCGCTTTAAGGCTTTTTTCTTTGGGTAGTAGGGCATCAGATCAGGTTCTTCCACAATCAGCCGCCGCACGGTGGATTCATCCCACAAAGTAAAGCCCACATTTCCGGCCACCTTTTCGATGGTGTAGGCCGCATAATTTCGATTGAGGGTGTATATGCCCGGCGTGGTGTCGTTGACATAGGCAAGAGCAACCTCGTTGGCTTTTGTATACCGTTCTGCCACCTTTACGGCCAAATCGTCAAAACGTTCTCCTCGCCCTATTTGGTTCAGCCGCCACAATTCATAGTCATGCTCTGTCCAAACCTTCCCGTTGATTTCAGTCCCGATCAGTTTCCGCATTTCTTCGTCTCGCTCAATAAAGCGGTTGAAGTAGTCGATCACGGTCTTTTCCAGGTCGTCCCATGCCTCCAGGTACAATTTTGCAATGCGCTTTTCCAGCAAGGCAAGTTCCTTGTCAGTCAGCCGGTGGGCATAATCAGGCGTCGGCATCCTCCGTCACCTCGGTTTCTGCCCTCATCTTTCTGCCAAGACACGCAAAAATATATTTTTCCGCCTGATTGCAGTCGGAAGCACTTTCAGAATTGAACTCTACATCTACATGCCGAGAATAATCTCCAAAACTATTCCATGCGCTGACTTTCATCTTCTGTCCCCTCCATTTCCTCCTGCCGCAGGAAGTCTGACTCTTCCTCCACCCGTTCAGTTTCCTCCGCCGCCTTGCGCTGCATCATGGCATCGTACTGATCGGCGTCGCCGTTGATGGTCAGCAGCTTTTTGGTGATGTACTCGTCGTCGTAGTAATCCGCGCCCATGAGTATCATTTGTGTCTCCTCAGAGCGGTTAATGATGCGGCTGCGGGTGTAGGACGGTTCATCGTCTATCCCAGCCGCCGCCAGCAGGCCCAGAATAAACTCTGTCACGCTGGCCTCGAAATCATCTGCCTTCAAATCCAACGGTGTGTAACTGGCTTCAATGGCCGTGGCCGTCTGGTTCCCCGCCGACACCGCCGAACTGTCAAAAGCCTGGAAATCCTCGTACAGCTTGCGCTTTAGCATATTGATGGTGGCGTCCGTGCCCTGGAAGGGTGCCTCGATGGTGTGCGGCTCCGCTGTGGCCCCCTCGTCCTCCACACTCCCCGCGTGGACGATGTGCGTGGTGCGAACTTTGTCAAGGAATTTCTGGTCATCCAGATCATCCATGCACCCGGCGTTTTGCAGCACCCAGTAAATCAGGTTACCCTCATCCACGTTGTTGACCATGTTGGAGGTGCAAAGGTCCAGAGCATCCAGTGTGTTCCGCTTGCCCACCAGCTCGGAGAGCGCGTCCTCACCGTTACGGAGTGGCACTATGGGAAAGGACGGGTAATTCTGCCCTGCGTAAATCTCCGTTCCATCCGCCGGGGATGTCCGCACCTGCTGGATGTAGGTCCGCTTCTCTTCCAGCACGGTCATGTCCTCATCCTTGCGCTGGATGTAGTCGGTGTAGCCGTCTACCTCGTAGAGCGTGGCCCGCAAGGGTTTATCCTCCGCCACCTGCCAGAACCGAACGCCGGCCATCAGCGCCCCGTTTTCCTCATCGTAGAGGGGCGCGAACTCAGCCAGCTTGAACACATCCACATGGTCCAGGTTGAACAGTCCGAATGAAACACCAGCTAATCAGCGCATACCTGGCGGCTTTGACCATCATCAGGTCGAACTTCTTGCCCAGCCGCTTCTTTGTCGCTTCCTTCTGGAACGTAACGCCATTGCCCAGAAGGTAGGACACCTCCTGCCGCACATCGAAGCCGAAAAAGGAGGAGGCAATCTTGTGGTTGGCGGTGTACATATCCCGGTGTGCTCGTCCCTGCAAGTCATAAATGATTTTTTCATATCGGTTTATGGTGGGGTTTTCCCCCTTGAAATACAGCTCCGCGTCCACGGCAAAACTGATACGCCGGAGAACTCTTATGCTCATTGATTGCCTGCCGGATGAAGTCTATCCGCTGCTTTTCATCCTCACCCACGTCCAGCAGATCCTGATAAGTTTTCACTCTCTTAACTCCCCCCACGTGGGAATATATCGTTCCTGACCGGCCCGGCGTGCCTTACCACGGAGAATGGTCATCACAAAGTAACGGATATCGTCCATTGCGTGGTCGTTTTCTTTGATGGGCCTATCCTCCGGGCTTTTCTCGTCCCAGCGGTACAGTCCGAACTCCCGGATACTGTCCTTGCAGGAGCGGTGAACTTTGATTGTCCCGTTCTCAATGTAGCGGCTGGTGGTGACGATTCCGGGAACCACATCATTGACCGCCTTATGCACCCGGAACCGCCGGTGCCGCCTGATGACCTCGATAAACGAAGCTGCCGACGGGTCAACTACTACGGATCGCACCGGAAAATCCCCAGCCAGCTTCTCCAATTCCTTGTAGTATTCCTCATCTGTCTTTCTGGCTTGCTCCGTCCGTCCGGAATAGTAATACTCCCGGATTCTGACGGCTTTCTTCCCGTCCCAGCACCACAGCCCAGCCGAAAAGGGGTTCAACGTGCCGTAGTCGCAGGAGATGTAATACTCGCCGCTCTCCGGAACCTCATCCACGATGTTGCTCTCCCCGAACATGGGGTAAAATCCAGGCCCCTCGGCCCAACGCCCACTGTCCCAAAATATAACGGTCATAGAAAACAGTGCCGCCATACTCCCGCTTTAGGTTTTCCACAAAAGCCTCTGGGAGAAATGGATTGTCATCGATGGTGTATGTCTGGCTGAAAATGTCCGCCTTGCTGTCCAGGAATACTTTCAGCCAGTGATTCGGACCCTGTGGATTGTACGTTCCGTCAAAGCACGAATACGCTTTATCCAGGCGGCTTTTCAGCAGTTCAAAGACTTCCTGGCTCCAGTCTGCCACCTCGTCGCCGTAGCAGTATTTGATGGACGCGCCGCGGATTTTCGAGACCTGGGAAACCTTTTCAGCTCCAAGGCAGTAGCACTTTTCCCCAAATATCCACGCCGTATTGTCGCTGGAGATCGTGCCAACAAGAGCATCACCATAGATTGTTCGCATAGGCTCAAGCACATTCCGCTCAATGGTGGACTTTGTGACGCCAAGAATGACCGTCAGCCCGTCCTTGCCGACACGCTCCCGGATGCGGATTGGGAT
>CYGL01000542.1_pt1 | contig 14327 bp, 17 predicted proteins | sample 485531 | NCBI WGS metagenome assembly CYGL01 (sample SAMEA3497897, study PRJEB9818) | human gut metagenome | reverse complement strand
GAAGCAACAGAACGAGAGAACGACAGGGCAGATGTAGCGCTTGGAGCTATGCAGTTATGGGAGTACCGCATGAAGCATTATGCAGAGGACGAAGAGACAGCCAAGAAAATGGTAGCTCAGACAGCCGATGTGATTGAGTAGGTGTAAGCCATGATGTCACAAGGAGAAATCGAAGCACTAACACTTGCGATGGAAAAAGCAGCCAGGAATTTGGAAGTAAACATCATGCTGGATATTGTCCGGAGAATAAAAGCGAACCTGGACATAGAGAAGTCCATGACATCATCAGCAGACTATCAGGTCAATGCATTAAGACAGATGGGATATTCTGATGATTACATCAAGAAGCAGATCCAGATATATCTCAAAGCCTCTGATGAGGAAGTAGACAGGCTATACAACCAGACAACCGCAAATATCTACGGTCAGTACGAAGATACATATGATTCCATGGGAAAGAAACAGACACCATTTGGAAAGCACCCGGATATACAGGCGACGGTTGCAGCAGCAGTTACACAGACAAAAGGAACATTCCAGAATATCTCACAGACACTGGGATTCACAAGAATCGTGAATGGGAAGAGACAATTCCTCCCCACAGCTAAGTTCTTTCAAAAATCCCTAGACGAAGCCATACTTGGAGTGACCACAGGGGCATTCAGCTACGATGTAGCGCTCAAGAAGGTCATACAGGATATGACCAGGAGTGGACTTCGGACTGTGGAATATGCTTCCGGCAGGACTTACAGAGTAGATTCGGCTTCAAGAACAGCACTAATGACCGGTTTTCGTCAAGTGATTGGGCATATCAATGAGCAATTGGCTGATGATCTGGACACTGACACTTATGAAGTGTCTTATCACATCGGGGCAAGACCGACGCATCAGCCATGGCAGGGACGCGTATATCCGTATAAGGAATTACAGTCAGTCTGTGGATTGGGAACCGTGACCGGATTATGTGGAGCCAATTGCTACCACTGGTATGAACCTTTCGTTCCTGGAATATCCGTAAGGAACTATACCGATGAAGAACTGGACGATATGGTGGCAAAGGAAAATGAGACAACACCATACTACGGAAAGGAGTACAATACATATCAGGCATTACAGCATCAGAGAAAAATGGAACTGACCATGAGAAAATACAGACAGGACATTAAGCTGATGAAAGAAGGCGGCTTAAACGAACTGGAAATCATGGGCGCAAAGGCGAGATACAATCAGACCATGAACGAATACGTGAGGTTCTCCAAGACCATGAAGCTCCCGGAGCAGAGAGACCGAATCTACATGGACGGACTTGGAAGAATAGGAACAAAGATACCAAAGCCAAAGAGGAAAGAAGAGAACACAGGAGTGTTCAAAGAACTGGAAGTACCGATGCAAAAGAGGTACGTGAATAAATTGGCTAAAAAATATGGAATTACCGTAGACGATTTAGATATCCATATACAGCGTGCGGAAGAACTTTTAAGTCTTTGGATATGTGGAGACACCGATTATGACAATATCGGAAGGATAGACCTATTCCCGAACGCATTTAGGGACGAGGAAACCTTGATAAAAACAATTATCCATGAAAGATGCCATGTATTACAGCTAAAGAAATATGGAAAAGATTACACTCAAAGAAATCTAGCAAAAATGGAGGAAGAGGCATACAAGTTCGAGAAATTCTGGTATAATATGGCTAAGAGGAGGGTGAAGTGATGAAATGGCTTGAAAACATAGAAGAACATAGCTATAGATGGAACGCCAGGAAAATGTCCTATGTGCGGAAGTCAGAATACAGACTACACATGTACTGTTAGCAACGGTAAAGATGGGTATATGGACATTTGGTGCAATGACTGCAAAAGAGCGCATCACAGTATCAAGAATGAAAATAGCGGATAACATGAAAACGTCCAACGCAATTCCAGAAGGATTAAATACTAGTTACCACCAGTCAATGACCGGTGGTATTTTGTACACATTTTTAGAATGAGGAGGTGAGAAAAGTGAAAAAAATATTTATTAGTCAGCCTATGAGAGGTAAGTCAGATGAAGATATTCTGACAGAACGCAAGAAAGCGAATTGAACTTGCGCAAGAAATGATTGGTGAGCCAATAGAGTGATTGATTCATTCTTCCAGGAAGCACCGGCAGATGCAAAACCGCTGTGGTTTCTTGGAAAATCCCTGGAACTTTTGTCAGGAGCAGATATAGCTTATTTTGCTCCCGGTTGGGAAGATGCAAGAGGTTGTGTAATTGAGCATGACAGCGCATTAGCTTATGGAATCAAAAGTATTGTTGCCTAGAAAGGCGGTGATCCAGATATCTCCCTTTGAGACGCAGGGCAAGCGTCTTATTTTTATGCATTTTTGACCGGGAAGTCATATAAACTAACGTTCTCTTGCGACTAGAGATATAAACAGCGTATTGCGAGCGGAAGACACCGCAGATAAAAACAGAAACGCAATGGAAAGGAAAGAATATGGATTTTTTGAAAGCAGTACTTGGAGATAGATATGAGGAATTCGTAAATCTTATCAAAGGGTACAACGAGAAACCAGAGAACAAAGACAAACAGGTGAAGCTGATTGACCTGAACAAAGGCGAATACGTCAGCAAAGCCAAGTATGATGAGGCAGATACTGCAAGAAACACACTACGAAGCCAGCTTGATGAAGCAGAGGAGACGCTGAGAGGCTTTGAAGGGGTGGATGTAAAACAGTTACAGACTGATTTAGCCGACCTCACAACAAAAATGGGAACACAGAAAGAAGAATATGAAAATCAGATTGCACAGATGAAATTCGACGCAATTCTGGACGCAGCAATCACGACATTAGGTGGAAGAAACACAAAAGCAATCAAAGCACTTTTGGATATTCCGAGCTTAATGGAAAGCAAAGACCAGACTGCAGACGTGCAGGCAGCAGTCAATGCATGCAAGGAAGAAAATGCCTACATGTTCGGAGACGATGAGCCAATCAACAACCCAATTGGACAGACAGGTGGACAGACTGTCACACCGCCAGGAAAGAACCCGGAAGACATGTCCTATGAAGAGTATAGAGCATGGAGAGAGGGAAAATAGGAAAGGAAGGATAAATAAATGCCAAATACATTTTTAACACCGAAAATCATTGCACAGGAGGCGCTCATGGTACTGGAGAATCAGCTCACCATGGCAAATCTTGTACACAGAGACTATTCGAAAGAATTTGTAAAAGTAGGAGACAGCATTACCATCAGAAAGCCTGCAAGATTCTCAGCAAAGAACTTTACAGGACAGGTGCACAGCCAGAACATCACCGAAGGTTCTGCAGTTGTAAAGATGGATCGCTTCAGAGATGTTACTGTAGAGGTTGGAGCGAAAGAATTAACACTCGATATTAAAGATTTTTCTACTCAGGTAGTTGCACCGGCATTATCTGCAATTGCGCAGGCAATCGACCAGGATCTTTTTAGCTGTTGGAATTCAGATGGCAGCTAAATCAGCAACAGTTTCAGCAAAACCGAGCATTACAGATATCGCAGGAGTAGGAAAAGCGCTCGATATGTCGAACGCACCGTTGCAGAACAGACGTCTTGTATTGCCGGCAGAGATCAAGTACAAGTATAATACCCTCGACAATTTCGCAAAACAGTGCTATGCGGGAACATCACAGGCACTCCGTGATGCAGAAATCGGAAAGGTATACACATGTGAGACATATTCTACAGAGAATTGCCCACATTCTGCAGCAGATAAACCAGGAACTGTTACAGAATATAAAGTAACAGGAAATGCGGATACTACAGAACTTAAGGTGACAGAAGGAAAACCAGAAGCAGGAACAATTGCGGCAGGAGATCAGCTCATCGTAAATGGTTACACATATACAGTAACAGAGGCACTCACTCTTGCAGGAGGAGCAGGAACACTGAAGGTAGATCAGAATCTTCCGGCAGACATTAAAACTGCAACACCTGTCAAGGTAATTAACAAGGCTCATGCATTAGGGTTCCACAGAAATGGTATCGCTCTTGTAACAAGACAGCTGGAACTTCCGATGGGTGCATCAAAAGCCCATATCGCATCTGCAAACGGACTTGCAGTACGCGTAGTTATGGATTACGACCCACAAACAAAGAAAGATACAGTCTCTTTCGATTGTATTTATGGAATCAAGGAACTGGACACAAGCCTGTTAGTAGATTTCTCATAAGGAGAGCGTTATGTATGCAGATTACGAATACTATGAAAAGGAATATCTCCTTGGAAAAGAGCCAGTAATTGCAGAAGGCAACTATCTGTATTATGAAAAGCAGGCGCGAGCTGAGGTGGATAAGATTACATTCAACCGATGCAGAGGATTGGATGAGATACCGGAAGAGGTAAAAGATTGCGTGTGCGACGTCGCAGAATATCTGTGTAAGTACGACAGGTATTCCGGATCTGACGCACCTGGACCGTTAGCCTCTTTCGGAAACGATGGAGAGACAGGTACTTATGACCTGTCCAATTCCATCTACACGGAATCCAAGAGAAAAGAAAAGATACAGGAGACTCTATATAAGCATCTGGCAGACACAGGGCTTCTATACAGTGGGAGGTAGGCATGAATCCGAACTATAACCAGACAATCACCATATACAATTGCGTAAAAGCAAAAGATGGTGGTGAAAAAGAGAACACCTGGCATCGTTCGACAGTGGATAAGTGTTTCTTCAAGTGCGTAATAGGAAGAATGAACGGAGATAAAACTGCAAGTATGGCAAGTGTGTACACCGCCAGAATCGCACAGCCTCCACAGTATCTTCCGTACAGGGAATATGCAAAACTCTCAAAAGAAGAAAGAACAGGTTATTTCACACTCAACATAGGCGACATTGTAGTAAAAGGTGAATGCCCGGAAGAAATCACAGGAAAAACACCGAACACTGCATCGGAGCTGCTGAACAGATGGAAGCCGGAAGCATTTGAGGTCACTGCATTTTCGGACAACACCTCTCACATGTGTGAGAAACATTACAGGGTAGGTGGCTAGATGGATATACATTTCCAATGGAATAAGCCGATACCAATGATTACCACAGAGGCGACCGGAGGGAAGAGAACGCTGCTATTCATGGCACAGGAGGCAAAAAGGTTAATGACGCCATATGTTCCAGCCAAAAATATGATCCTGTCTTCAAATGTTCGAACATTCGTGGAAGGAGACAAGGGCGTCATTCATTACTTGTCGCCTTATGCACACTTCCAGCACGAAGGTTATGTCATGGTGTCCAGGATTACCGGAAGCCCTTGGGCGAAAAAAGGTGAAAGCAAAGTTGTGACAGACCGGTTCCTGAATCATAGCGGAGCCAGACACCCACTTGCAACAGCAGAGTGGGAAAAAGAAATGAAAGTAGCAAAGATGGAAGCTTATACGGCAGCAGTACAGGCATACATAAGGAGTAAACGATGAATAAACATGAAAACATGACGGAATATGTCAGAGATAAAATAAATGAACTCTGTAAAGCAAATATGACGTTTAACTTTGCAGATGGCGAGGCGCATTCCGTATCATTTATCACGAATTTTTCCGGAAGAGTACTGAGGAAGTATATAAGAGCTGCAGACAAGGAATATGGTTTCACCATATTGATCACATGGCATTATTCCATGGATACGGACGACCTGAATATGCAGGCTATGAAAGTTGGACAGGAATTCATGGACTGGATTGAGGAACAGAACCGGGAAAAGAATTACCCGGATTTCGGGGAACAGTGCCAGATTAAGAAAATTGAGAACTTACAGAACATGCCGAACCTTGCGACGGTAGACTGGGAAAATGCACTTGCGCAGTACCGGATACCATGCAGGGTTATATATTTCGAGAAGGAGAAGTAGAACATGAAATTAAGCGAGTTAATGAAAGGTTATACCATAGACGCGAATTATGAAGGCTGGGTAACCAATGACGACTATGTGTTTGCCATTGACACAAACCCAGGAGGAAAGACAGCAACCACACCGGCAGATTTTGTGGTTGTGGAGATGGGAATTGCCGGACTGGATTCTAACCTGAATCCGATCACACAGGATAAGACCTATATCCGTGCAGGACAGAACACAATGAAGACAGGAACGCAGAGATCATTCTCAGTGACAGGAGACAGATATGTTGGCGACGAAGCTCAGGATTACTGCCTGGCTCACGAGAGAAAATACGGCACAGGAAACAAGGTTGTTGTAAACTACCTGTACTTTAATATTTTGAACGGAAAAGGAGAAAAAGGACAGTGTTCCATTATCGTAAATTCTGACGGTTCAGGAAATGCCGGAGAATCTTCTTCCATTGACATTGAGTTCAAGAAACAGGGAAAGACACCGGAGGAGTTTGAGTACTCAGCTTCTTGAACAGAGGCTGAGACAAACAGCGTATCAACAGAAGCGGTAGAGGAGGAAGATAATGATCGAAGTAGTATTACAGGGGCAGACACTGAAAGCAAATCTGTTGAATCCGGAAGTATCGAAACGGTATGAAGACGGATTTGACGAAGTAATAAAAACATTCGCTGAAGCAGCGAAATGCGAAAGAGGATCTGATGGAATCAGAATGCAGTGCCAGGCAGTCATTGATTATGTAACAGACATTTTTGGAGAAGAGCAGGCGAAAAAGTATTTGGGGAAAGCACAGATCTTTTGGAGTGCATGGATATCCTGGAAGAGATGTATGAGATGTATGAAAAATACATTACGCCAAAGGTAATAGAGAAAAAGCAGGAACTGATTGACAGGTTTAGCAAATGATCTACGACATGATTACAAAGGAACTTCCTTCAAAAGTCATAATAGATGGGAAAGAAGTTCCAATAAACACAGACTTTCGAATTGGAATACAGTTAGATGCACTCCTGAATTCTGAGATAAAAGATGAAGAGAGGATATTGAAAATGCTGCTCCTGTACTATCCGCGGATTCCCAATAACCTTCCGGAGGCAATAGAAAAAATCGTATGGTTCTATGGCTGTGGAGAATGCGTGGAAGAACAGGAAGAAACAAAGAAGCGATATGTGAGAAAAAGTACAGGAGAACCAGCATACTCATTCTCAAAAGACGCGGCATATATATACACAGCATTCAAAGAACAGTACGATATAGACCTTACAGAAGCACAGGATCTGCACTGGTGGAAATTCAAAGCTCTGTTCGATTCCCTAAACGAAGAGACACAGATGAAGAAAATCATGTATTACCGAAAGGTAAGCACATCTGGCATGGATAGAGATAGAAGAGCATACATCAATGAGATGAAAAAACTCTATAGCCTTAGTAAAGACAAAAAGAAAATGACACTAGAGCAAAGGAATGCTTCCTGGATAGCATATGTGAAATCCAGGAAGCAGGGGTAAGGAATGGCAGGCGTAAGCTCCTGTCACCCCATAAAATAGCAATGAAAGCATAGCGAAAGGCTGTGCTTTTTTTGCGTACCGAAAGAAGGTGACGCAAAGTGGCCAGTGACGGAACAATCCGAATCACGACCGAATTGGACAGTGCAAAAGCAGAAGCGGCAATGTCCAAATTTTCATCGCTCGCGAGTAAAGCGATGACAGGAATTACAGTAGCAGCAGGCGCGGCAACAGCCGCACTAAGTGCTATGGCAGGTTATTCAATTAAAGTTGGAGCTGATTTTGAAGCGGGAATGTCAAAGGTATCTGCTATCTCAGGAGCAACAGGAGATGAATTAAGCAAACTCACTGAAAAAGCAAAAGAGATGGGCGCCAAGACGAAATTTTCAGCTACAGAAGCATCGGAAGCTTTTCAGTACATGGCTATGGCGGGCTGGAAGACCAAAGACATGCTAGGCGGTATTGATGGAATCATGAATCTGGCAGCAGCTTCAGGAGAAAGCCTTGCAAAAACATCAGATATTGTAACAGATGCCCTTACCGCATTCGGAATGGCAGCATCAGACAGCTCGCATTTTGCAGACGTTTTAGCAAAAGCATCTTCAAACTCCAACACCAATGTTGCAATGATGGGTGAGACGTTCAAGTACGTGGCACCCGTGGCAGGAGCGTTGAAATTCAGTGTAGAAGACTGTGCGGTAGCAATCGGGCTTATGGCCAATTCCGGTATTAAGGCAAGTCAGGCTGGAACATCAATGCGACAGCTGTTCACGAACCTTGTAAAACCGACAGATGCTATGGCACAGGCAATGGAAGACCTGGGAATCTCCATGACTGACGCGGAAGGAAAGACAAAATCGCTGGATACCCTTATGGGGGATCTAAGACAGAGTTTTTCTGGACTTTCAGAGGCACAGAAAGCACAATACGCTGCTACACTGGCGGGACAGGAAGGAATGTCCGGACTGCTTGCCATTGTGAATGCATCTGATGCGGATTTCAATGCCTTAAAGACATCAATATACAATGCAGACGGTGCTGCAGAGCAAATGGCAGACACCATGAATGATAATCTTAAAGGAAGCCTTACAATAGCTGGATCCGCATTAGAAGGATTCGGTATTGCAATCTATGAAAAGATACAGACACCACTCAAAAAAGCAGTAGATGCAGGAACAGAGGATATCGACCGTCTGTCAAAAGCGTTCCAGTCTGGCGGACTGAATGCAGTTGTAGCGGAAGCTGGCGAGATATTCAATGATACTGCAGATGAAATCGCAGGAATGAGTGACGAAGCAGCCGGAGTTGTAAGGCCAATACAGGAAATCGTGAATGTAGGCGGTAAGCTTGCAAAAACAACACTTCCAGTAGCGGCAAGCGCAGTGAAGTTCCTGGCTAAGAACTTCGGAACATTAGCACCGCTTGTAGTGTCATCAGCAGCCGGAATGAAATCATTTTCAGCAATTGGCAAGGTAACGACAAAGGTTGTAAAAGCGAATGCAGCGGCTACCTTAGTACTCAATAAAATGGAGAAAGCCAATGCATTGCAGTTAATGGCGACCAATGGAGGGCTTACAGCGCGTCAGACGCTCATGGCGGTGTACAATGGTCAGATTACTGCAACAACAGGACTTACGAGTCTGTGGACAGCCGCACAGACAAAGCTGAATGTTGCAATGACGGCGAATCCAATAGGAACAATCGTTGTAGCGGCAGCAGCTCTGGTAGGAGTCATGTATGCGATTAAGGCAGCGACAGGTGATGCGGCGAAGGCGCAATATGAGCTATCAGACAGCCAGAAAGAAGCATTAAAATCCAGTCAGGAGATTACAGATACTCTTGCAGAAGAAAGACAGGCGAGAGAGGAAGCGATTGGAAGCATTGACCGGGAATACAATAAATATTCCGCTCTGTTGTCTGAGCTGCAGTCTATCACAGATGCAAACGGTCAGGTGAAAGCTGGATATGAAGAGAGAGCAAAGGTAATCACCGGGGAGCTGTCAGAAGCACTCGGCACCGAGATAGAAATGACAGACGGAGTAATCCAGAAATATGGAGAGACCGTCGAAGCAATCAAAGAATTGATTGTACAGAAAAAAGCAGAAGCTACTGTAGAATCCATGAAGGATGAGATGGCAGATTCTTACCAGAAGTCTATAGATGCCGCAGAAAAATATAAAGAAGTCAGCAAAGCCCTGGAAGAGCAGAAGAAAAAGGTTACTGAGGCGGAAGAAAAATATCGAGAAGAGGCTGGAAAAGGTTCAATCACAGCGTCAGCTTATAAAGATGCATGGAAAAAGGCACAGGGTGAACAGGAAAAACTGGAAAAACAGTTAGATAACACCAGAAGCTCCATGGAACAGCTATCCTCAGAAGTCAACAATTACGATGCGCTGGTTGAGGCGATGGCTTCAGGAAGCTCGGAGCAGATTGAAGCTGCATTGAACAAGGTAATCACAGGATATCGATCTTTCAACGAAGAAACCCTTGCAAGTTCGCAGAGTGCGCGTGACGAGATGTACAACACTGCGAATGGACTAATAAGCTATATGCAGATGGTGCAAGATGGCACACTTAATATGGCTGATAGTACATTTCAGCAACTATCAAAAGCCGCGGTTGATTCCATCAATGAATTCAGCAAACTTCCGGGAGGAATTGCACAGGGAATCAAAGATATAGGACCAGAAGCCAGCACGGCAATGATCAGTGCACTGGCACAGGCAGATCTGGACGGAAAGCTTGACGCCGAAGCACAGGCAGATTTAAACAGCTTCATTAACGGTTTCAACGGCCTGGATTCCAAAACAAAAGATACATTTGCACAAGCCTGGTATGGAGCCTTGGAAGGACTGCAAGGTTTTGAAGACCTGGCAGATCCGGCAGAACAGGGAGCAGATGCATTCCTGGAGTCTTTAAGGACAGCACTGGAAGTACATTCTCCATCAAGAAAAGTGGAAGAGATATTTTCTAATGTATGGCCAGGAGCAGTACAAGGACTGGAACAGGGCACTGGAGAGCTGAGCACAAAAGGAAATAGTGTAATTACAGACTTTCTGAATTCCTTGCAAAGTGGCGGAGTATTGGAAGGTGCTAAAAGTATCGGAAGTAAGATTATGAATCTGTTCGGACTAGGAATACAGTCTAAAACAGGAAATTCTAAGAATGCCGGGCGTGCTAATGCTACAGCAGCCAACGAAGGAGCTGGAAGTATAGACTCTTCCGGAGCAGGCAGTATGTTCGGTGCGAGATATGCCGCAGGAGTTGGAGCAAAAGCCAGTGAAGCTGGCGCAAAAGGACGTGCACTTGCATCAAATGCAAAATCAGGGGCAGAATCAGCCGATGGTTATTCACCGGGTTCTAACTTTGGCTCCGGATTCGTTAGAGGTATCGGCTCCTGGGTAAGAAGTGCCGCATCAGCGGCAGCAGAGCTGGCATCAGCAGCTTACAACGCAGTCAGAAGAACACTTGACGAACATTCCCCGTCGAGGAAAACGAAAAAGTCCGGCAAGAACTTCGACCTTGGATTTGGTGGAGGAATTGAGGAAAACGCAGATGTGGCAGTACAGGAAGCTGAAAAGCTGTCAGAAAGAACACTGAGCGCTTTGGAATTAGAAACATTGCAAAACAAAATCAAGACACTGAATATCCCGGAAACAATGGCAATGGTTCAAACGACAGTAAACGCCCAGACGAACCGGTCGGCAGAAAAGGCAATCCGAGCCGTGAGGGTCAAAGAAGATCAGCTGTGGAAACGAAAGGACGAATCTGTAAAAGCCTATATACAGGATTCAGATATTCAGAAACTGGCATCAGAATTTGCAGGAATTGCATCTGAAGAATTTGCGAGAAATATTGGTGGAATGAAAATGGTAATGGATAGACGCGAATGTGGAAGATTTGTGCGGGAGGTACAGCAGTGAAAGATATCTATTATGTAAATAGCAATAATGAAAAGATTGACCTGCTGGAGCCTCCGTACATGCTCCAGACAGGAGAGCTGTTTGGATCTAAATGGAGTTATGAAAGCAAACAAAGGCTTGGCGGAGGTGGAAAAATCACCAATATCCGAAAAGACCTGGAAGAAAGAACACTGACATTAAGCATTGTAAATTATGGTGTAGAAAACTATGAAGAGGCAATTGATTATTTGCACGAGATCACAGACATTGACGTCTTAAAAAAGACACCAGGAAGATTATACGTGGGAGATATGTATCTCAACTGCTATGTGACGGCTAGTGAGAAGTCGGAATGGGAACCGGAAGCGGGATATATAGATGTAAGCCTAACGCTTGCCGTGGAGTACCCAATGTGGGTCGGAGAAAATCCATATACATTTCATAGTTTCGGTGTAAGCAGTACGGATAATAAGAGATATCATGGAAGATATCCGTATCGATATGCGAATGGAATGAACAGCACTTACATAATCAATCCACATTTTACGAATTCGAATTTCAAGTTGATCATTTACGGATCAGCGGTAAATCCAATGGTCACAATAGGTGGTGTACCGTATCTGGTGAATGTGATACTGGAAGAGGAGGAATACCTTGCCATTGACAGCAGGAGCAGGACCATCATAAAAGTGACAAAGAATGGCGAACGGGAAAATCTGTATCATAATCGTCAGAAAGGAAGAAACTTTTTCAGAAAAATTGATCCGGGGCGACAACCTATATCATGGACAGGTAAGTTTGATTTCGACTTGATTATTTACGAGGAGAGAGGGGAACCGAAATGGAGATGATTGTAACAGATATCCCAGAGGAAAAAGAATTAATGTTCATCACTGCAAAAATCAACAGGAGAAGAATGCGGAGAGCTGAATAAAACAGCAAAAGTAGATCTGGACAATGGTGATACAAACGATTTTGAAATACGCTTGCCCAAATCAGAATGGGATAGAGAGTCTATCGGAAATAAGGGAAGGGTATACATTCCAGGAACAGAATACGGCGGAATCGTTAAAAATATAGAATCCATATCAGAAAGTAATGAGGTAGTGTTTTCAGGTCCAACATGGAGAGGGATGCTTGAATACAAAGTAGTTGAACCTCCCTTGGGGGAGGAACATTTAATACTCTCAGGAGAGCTGAATGAAACGCTGAAAACATTAATAGGAGACAGATTCGAAGACCTGTTTGCGGTGTCAACAGAAAAATACGGGAGTACAGGTGCAGAATTGGTCAGTAGACCGATATGTAACATTATATGATGCCATTATGAAGCTCCTGGATCAGTACGGATACCGACTGGATATCAAATATATTCAGCCAGAAGGGCTGGAATATGGATATGTGCAGATAGGGGCAAAAGAAAAGAAGATTCTTAATGAAGAATATGATCAGGAATGTAGCATTAATCTGGATATAGAAGACTACAGAGCTGGCGTCAACCATCTGGTGTGCGCTGGAGAAGGTGAGAATCAAGACAGAACTATATTACACCTGTATGTACAAGAGGATGGAACGATAGGTGATGAGCAATATTATTATGGATTGGACGAAGTGGCAGCAGTCTACATATTCACAAGCGCAGACGCAAATCAGCTTCGACAAGACGGCACGAAACGATTGAAAGACCTGCAGAACTATAAAAAATGTCAAATGACGATAGAAGATGTAGACTTGGAAATCGGCGACATTGTAGCTGGGTATGACGAAGTCACAGATACGACAGTCATGAAGCCAATTAAAAAGAAAATATTAAAAATCAACGATGGACAGCTAACGATAGATTATGAAGTGAAAGGAGATGATTAAATGTCTGGATTAAAACCAATCACAGTAAATACTCCAACAGCAGACGAGGCGCATATATACGCGGAAGATGACGCGTCCATCTACCTGAGCATGTTTGGTGGAGATGGAGTATCTACCAACGGACAGTCGTGTAAAGCCACAGTGCTGTCTAATAATAAGGTGAGAATCGCAGATGGAATTATTTGCGTAGGAGGACATTTCGCCCGTATCCCTTACGGGGATTATATTGATTGCGAAATTGAAAATGGGCAGAGTGGAAAGAAAAGGAACGATATCATTGTAGCGAGATTCGAGACGACCGGAACGGGCGGTATCGATACATACACATGTGAAGTCAAGAAGGGCACGGCAGGAAGCACAGCAACGGATCCAGAGATTGTACAAGAAGACCTATACAAGGCGGGAAAGGTGAGAGAACTTCCTCTGTACAGGGTGAAGATAGAGGGACTGAGCATCACGGCGGTAGAACAGCTCTTTACGCTGAGAAAAACCAATGAGGAATTGGAAAAAGAACTTGAGTCACTAAATAGCAATAGCATAATTAAATCTGGTCATAATGATAATGGATATTATCGCAAATACGCTGATGGCACACTTGAAATGTGGGGAAGTAAGCGTTTTGATAATATAAATATGCAAACTCCAGATAATTGGAATTATTATTGTGGTGGAAGAGTTAATGTTCCCCTCCCAATGGAATCCAAAACCTGGGTTTCAGTTATAGCAACAGCAGCCGGATCATGTGCTCCTTGGATTTCAATTCCACAAAATGGGCTTGGTACAGAATTATTTCAAGCATGGATATATTCTTCAAACAAATCTGCAAGCGAAACAATTACGATTTTTTGGCGTTGCTTTGGAACATGGAAATAGTTTGCCTATCGCTGTTTCTGACTAAAATGCTTATGGATATGTGTAAACTATTCTGTAATTAATACGTACACTACAGCTTAACTTTTGAGCAAAATACTGATAGATATGGCCTTGCCAGATTTCTGCCCCTAAAAAGCGTGTATTCGTAGCTTCATTGTCACCGTTACATGTAGCTATGCTGAGACGGGTTATACTGTATGACTGACCAAAAATTTCATTCAGTTCATCTTTGTCCACTAGACATATATAATCTGTCCCACGTACATTTTTAACTGCTGAGCCGGACACAACTCTTATTTTTCCACCACA
>CYGL01000541.1_pt1 | contig 14346 bp, 10 predicted proteins | sample 485531 | NCBI WGS metagenome assembly CYGL01 (sample SAMEA3497897, study PRJEB9818) | human gut metagenome | reverse complement strand
GCTGAGGTGAACGATAGAAATTGGGAGCATATGCAGGCTTTGGTGTGTACGAGGCAGGGATTACAAGCTGCATTCTGTCAAAATCGAAACAGATCTCACCCAATGGCATCATTGTCTGGTTGCCTATAACGCATTCGTATCCAAGTTCCTCCAACTTTTTGTTTGCTAACGGATTGTCAGTTCTCATATCGACAACAAAAAATGGGACATTTCGATAAACTAAATCACCAAGTTTTAGTGAGTCCACCACTACTAAGCCTTTGCTATCAACATAAGACATACCCAACATCTGAATGTTCTTGGTCTGTATGACAGTTGCCTTTATATGCTCGGCAAACTTAGTAGTCATTATATTTATACCTGCCCCTGAATCGTAATTGCATTTCACTTCTTTTCCATTGATATTAGCCATAACAGACATCATTTCTGGATTTTTGCGGTTACCTGTATGTGTTAACAAGGGCACACTCACGTTATTGTTTGGCCTCTCCACAGAAAACGTGCCGCATTTCGAAAGCTTAGAATAAATGTCCTCATAGGCTTCAAATACAGGATTTGCAGTTTGTCCACCCTTGCGGTATGCCTCGTTCAGACTGTGTAATAATGCGGAAGCCTTATCGTAGTGTCCCAATATTGCATAATCTTCTGACATGAAATACATTATTGAAGGTACAGATGAATTTAGTTCATCTTGATACTTCTCCAAAATTTCTTTGCCATATTTGATAGCGCTGTCCGGTTCATTATAGAATTGACTTATAAAGAATTTGGAGAGCGGTTTTAGAAATGGTGTCTGCAAGTTTTTACCATCAGACATATACAAAGATCTAAGTTCGGCCCAATTACTGCCATTCATAGCCTCGCCTATTCTCTCGTCAATGCTTTTTACTTGTCCAAATGAAATTGTAGCAAATAATAATGCCACAAATGTTATACTTATTCTTCTAATTGTCATAATCATTATTTTAAGTTTTGTTCTTATGAAATATCCACAAGTTTCTCATATCATATTTTTTGCTTTACATATAGAGGCGTCTTACTCTCTGTTGATTCTTTCCACCGATTCACCTGGTGTAAGTATCTCCATCTTGGAGAAACCAAACCACTTTTTGCCCAAGTCCTTTATGGATGCTCCTATGTGATACACATCATCGTCTATACACAGGAAGCGGTCATGTGATAAACGGAATGTTTCAACATCAATCGGTGCATATTGAGCATTATGACGGTCTATGTCGAGTTGGAACTGACGGCTTATCTGCTGAGTGTAGATGATTGCAGACACGTTATTATCTCTTTTATCGAGCAATGTCAGTACGGTCTCGTCAACATAGTTGTCGATAAGGACAATACGTTTCTTCGCACTCTTAATCAAGTCGGACACGAAAGTATAGGCATCATATATTTGACCATTGTAGAACACACCTTGTTTCGGCTTTGCATTGCCCTCATCCAATCTGCGAAATACCTCGTCTATGCGTTTGTCTGTTTCTTGCTGATGTTGCTGCATTTCCAGTTGATGGTACTCCATTGTTGAAAGACGTTGGAAAACTTCTGCATTTGTCACCATGAAACGTCTCATTGCAACAAATGCATCCATAATTCGTATGCTTACACGAATTGCGGTTTCACTTCTAAGAACAGTGGAGAGCATAGCCACTCCCTGCTCCGTGAAAGCATATGAACGAACTGTTGAGTGCTTCAAACTATTGAACCGGTCGCAATTTGCGACCAGTTCAGCCATTTCCTCCTTAGTCAGTTTGAAAACGGAAACGCTCTAGGGAAACGTTCTATATTACGTTTTTACAGCCTCGTTTAAATCTTTTAGTTTCCACTCCGTAAAGTTCAGCCCAAGTCTCTGTCTATCATAATCTGCTTTCCACGAATAGACATTATTCGACTTTCTACAGGAGTGGTAACTATGACTTCATCATTTTGTAACTGGGTCACAATTTGTCGACCAGTTCTCCTTTATCTTGTATGTTCTATATTATCTGACCATATTTCTATCTTTATTTTTAAGGTCGCAAATTGTGACCTTAAACGTTGTTGTTTACTTATTATTGTATGCAAAGGTAATGTTTTTATTTCAATCCGGTATCACGGCAGAGGTGATTTTTGGTTGTTTATGCAAGAATAATTCGGAATATGTAAAATAAACGGTAAAATATCTGTTGTATTGGCGATTGGACTTACCGTGCAACGAGTTAAGCGATTAATAAAAGTACAATCACCGCAATAATACTATTGATTTTACGTTCTTTTCAAAGAAAGGGTTTGTGCAATAGTGACTTAAAGGCTAAAAGCACTACCTTTGGAATAAAAAATGTGTTAAGCAATGAACATAAGTACAAATAAATTATCACATATAATATTCATATTTATCACGTTGGTCTCACTGACTATCATGATTTCATGTTCGAGTGAAGAAGAAATTGTTGTTCCAAAGGAAGAAAATGAACAAACAGTCATAATGTTTTTCCCTTGGAGTTCAAATTTGTTACCTTATTTTCAACAAAACATAAAAGATTTTTCTAAAAGTATAGAAGAAAGAGGCTCACAAAATGCACGAGTCATGGTCTGTTTAGCTACAACGCCAAATACTGCGGATCTCATGGAATTAAAGTATGATAATGGAAGTTGTATCGTTGAGAATATTAGAACTTATGACAATCAAAGATTTACTTCGCAAGAGGGTATTTCTAATATATTGAAGGCTATAAAAGAATATGCGCCTGGAAAGAAATATGGATTAATTATCGGCTGCCATGGAATGGGATGGTTGCCGGTAATTCATACAAAATCCAATGAAACTCAAGAGATATTTCATTATAATGTAAGTAATGGCCCAATGACAAGATATTTCGGTGGATTAACACAGGAATATCAAATAGAAACGTCTGTCTTGGCTCAAGCAATTTTAGAGTCCGGAATTACTATGGAATATATACTATTTGATGATTGCTATATGTCTTCAATCGAGGTTGCATATGATTTAAAAGATGTCACGAAATATTTAATAGCTAGTCCCACTGAAGTAATGGCATATGGATTCCCATATCGTGAATGTGGGAAATATCTTATAGGAAATGTTGATTATGAGGGAGTTATTCAAGCATTTTATGAGTTTTATAGTCAATATACATATCCATATGGTACAGCAGCCGTTACGAATTGTCAAGAATTAGAACAATTGGCAAATATTGTGAAAAGAATTAATATCGAAAATCAAAATAATAATATATCAGCAAATAGTATCCAGGTAATGGATGGATATACTCCGACTATTTTCTTTGATTTTGAAGACTATATTAATAAGATTTGTAATGATACTGTGATTCTTGATGAATTTTCAAATCAATTGAGGAAAACAATATTATTCAAATGTCATACTCCACAATACTATTCTGCTTTTAAAGGAATATTGCCCATTAATCATTATTCTGGTATTACTACTTCTGATCCTAGTAGTAATAGACTTTCAAATCCCAAAATATATACACGATGGTATAATGCCACCCATTAATTTGTATGAATTGGGATTCGATAAAGTCTATTAAAATTAATCAATTCCTCTAATTGTATCTCAATTAGGCTTGTTTTTTGTCCAACTGTCAGATACTGTAATGGTTGGGCAAATAGGTTCTCGTGACTTGGCTGCAATTTCTTTTGGTGGGAATGTTTATTTTTTATTTATATATTTGGAATTGGCATCGTAAGTGTAGGCGTTTATCTGTATCTTGTTGGTGCTGTAAAATTTCCAACTGGTGATATTCTATTGTTTCTAAGCGGCTGAACATAGAAGCATTATTCACCATGAAGTGGCGCATGGAAACAAAGGCTCGCATGATCTGTATATTGACTTCAATGGCTGTTTGTGAACGAAGAACACTACTAAGCATAGCCACACCCTGTTCTGTAAAGGCATAAGGTAACTTCTTTATATTTTGTCCTCGTCCTGCGTTCAAAGTCACAATCTGTGATTTTGAACATTCCTCCATTGTTAACTGAAACCTAAAATCAGAAGGGAACCTCTGAATGTTACGTTTGACTGCTTGGTTCAAAGTTCTTGTCTCTACACCATATAGCGTTGCCAAGTCTTTGTCAAGCATAACTTGCTGTCCTCTAATTACTTTTATTAGAGACTCTATATTATCTACGACAACCAACTGGTCACGATTTGTGACCAGTTCGCCGTTTTCTGTCTTTTCCGTTATGTCTGTCATATTTATATTCATTTTCAAAATCACAAATTGTGACCTTAAACGTGTTGTTACTTATTATTGTATGCAAAGGTAGTGCTTTTAGCCTTTAAGTCACTATTGCACAATCCTTTTTTGAAAAGAACGTAAAATTAATAGTTTTATTGCTGTGATTGTAGTTTTATTAAACTCACCCTGGAAGGGATATGCATAGTGTGTTGTATGCATTCCCTTCCAGGTAGGGTGTTCAAAATCCGTTTAAAATTTGGCACATTTTTTAGTCGAATAATCGGTTCAACTAACTGATATTCAATAATTATCGACACGAATATTGTGCAGAACTATAAAACGTCACATTTTCAAATTTGTAACACGCTGAGTTCGTGTGTCTTAACTTGTGTTTCAATACAAAAAACGTGTCGGAAAATTATATAGATTTTGAACACCCTACCTTCCAGGGTGATTTTTTATGGTTCATCCAGAAATTCGATGATTTCTGCTACTTGTTGCCGGGTGTAGAAGTGGGAAAACTTGCCGGCGTAGCCCGAACAGAGGCTCTGCTTGAGCTCGGGACACCGGTTGATCCATCTCACCAGCCGGTTGAGCGCTACCCTGGGGGTAGCGGTGGGAAAGTAGAGCATGGCGAGCTCTGCCTTCCCGTAACTTCTGTCTTCTATCATAATTTGTTCTTTTTAGTCTGTTTTTGTCAGTTGCTTCTTTCTTCTGCCTGGTAGAATAAAATCTCTCCGAATCATAAGAAAATCCCTCCGAAAGATACGGAAATATCTCCGAAAGATAAAAAAATATTTCCGAAGCAGAATTTCCTAAAATGGGAGATCCTCGGGCGGAATATTCTCGCTGCCATCCATCTTCTGGTTGTTCTCTATCTCGTCAGGACGCATTTCTATCACCTTCCAGCCGTTGCCCGTCTTGCGGTGAATCTTCTTGAATCCCAGTGCCTCCATGAACATCGAAATATCCTTGTTCGACATCGACTGGCGGAAGGCGGGGTTCGTGCAGATGCGCTCCATCACATCACTCGCCGTAACAAACTTGCAGAACTCGGACGGCGTATCGGCATCAGGAACACGGTAGAACTTGTTGATGCGCTCGGCTATATAGTTGTTTACACGGAAATAAAGATTGTGGCGCTGTATCTCCTCGTTCTCCTCCTTCGTAAACCAGTAAACCCAGTCGCAAGGCTCACCCCTCCGGCGCTTCTCTATCACCTCCTGAGCCAGTGCCACAGCCTGGGAGTAGATGCCCTCGTAATTGAAGGGGAAGTCGATGGGACTCTTGATTTTCTCGATGCGCCAGATGAGGAAACGGCGGTTCTCGTCATCATCGATGATATGAACCTCATTGCTCGTGGCACAGAACCCCGCATTGTTCTGCAAGATGCAGTCCCACTCGGCATAAGGGATTCGCATGCTGATGTTGCGCTTCGTGATGTTGCTCTTGAAGGAATCCAGGTTCTTGCCGCGCAGACAACTGAACTCATCGAGACATACTATCGCCTTGCTGGCACACATCTGCAGGAAATCCTTGTTCTTGTAGTCGCCCGTAGAATCGTTGGCGAAATACTTGCGCAGATGGGGCGGCAGAAGATGGTCGAAAAACGTGGTCTTGAAGATGCCACCCTTGCCAACGAAAACCATGATAGACTGGTTGGTGACATCGGGCCGCACCCAGCAAACCACCATGTTGACCAGCCATTTCTTGAAGGCATAGGCAAAATCCTTCTCCGTATGGCGGTAACCGCCTGTCTGCATCACGGTTACCCGATGGGCTAATTCAGCGATATGGTCAGTCTTTCGGTCCCATTTCGGCAGACTCTTCAGATATTCCTCCATGGGGTTGAATTCGGGACTGAAGTTACTTCTTATCACCGTATCCAGCTTTTTCTGGGTGGTACAGATGTTATCCAGTTCCATTTTCACGAACAGGGAATTGCTCACCCGGGTATCCACTTCGGTCCAGTCGAGATAGAGTTTCTCACCGGTGTTGATGGCGCGCACTTCATACTGGTTGCTCAGCGTGTTGTGGTGCATTTCATATCGGGCTCCAAGCCATCCCAGCAGAGCTCTCATGCTGGTATAGCGTTTCTGCTCATCATCTCCCTGCTGTCTTATCTTCCAGGTTCCCAGCCGCTCGGTATGCTTGTAAATCTCTCGTGCCACCCGCTCGGTATCGGCATATTCGCCTCCAAACTTATCTGCCATGTGTTTCACAGCCTCCTCCTTTTCGGCTCCGAAACAGAGGCAGAATGTGGCGTATCTCACTACGTAGCTGTTGTGATGATGCTCCTCAAACCGCTCTTCCCAGCTCTCTGCCAGTTTGTCTACATACTGCAGAATCTCTTCGGTGGTGAGCGTTTTGGGTGGCGCCTCGTCTTCCTGTTTGCGCGGGCTTTTCTTTCTGGGTTTTTCAGCCTCCGTCTGCCTTTTCCTGTTCTGTTCCTCCTGTTGCTTTGTGGCTTTTTCGAAGTTCTCCACCTCCTCCCGGGTGATGGGTAGAACTTCGGCATTCCAGTTGAAGTAAGCCTCGGGGTCGTAAGCCAGTCCGCAGCTTCTCACCATGTCCTGGCATTGTTTGTCGCTGCTGATACCCAGCAGTTTGTCGTACAGTTTCATGGCTTTCTGTATGGCGAGCTGGTGGAGTTCGGTGGCAGTGAGATTGCATCCTTCAGGACGCATATATCTGAGTAGGATGCGGAATCCCTTGCCCGATACGGTGATGTAGAAGACCATGGTGAAGCGCTGCTTCAGGGCTTTTTTCTTTAGCGCTGCGATGTCTTCGGGGGGAACATCGTCATAATCGAGCATCAGCCAGTAGGTTTCCTTCCTGAAGTCGGTCAGTTTCTTGGCATTACCCTTGAGCTGCACGCTGGGTGTGATGCAGGGCAGCCTGTGCTTGATGTCCTCTGCCGTTCGCTTGTCCACCTTCATCATCGCCCTGTAGCCTTCGGTATTGGCTTTTACAGGTGCCGAATGCATGATGTTGTACTCCAGCACCGCTCTGTTGGGGAGCGGGTTGCTGGCAGAGGAAAACAGGTTAGTGAAAAATGAGGGCAAGGCCTCTTTCTCCTCCATGACTTCCTGTTCTCGGTTGATTGCTTCTGTTGTTTTCTTTTTTTGTCCATATTTTTAAAATTTAAAGGGTTGTCACTTTGATGAATTTCTGATAAACCTGTGCAGATTTCCTAGAAATACTGTTGTATGGAAGTTTTTCTCTGAACAGTGCCCATTTTCTGTTTCTCTCTTCCCAATAATCATCTCCTTTCTCATCCTCCCACCTTTCTACTTTTTCCCTGTAGATTTTCAGTTTGGATTGGTATCCTTCCTGATATCTGTTCTTTTGGTCTTCCTGTCTCAAGTAGCTTTTTGATAGCCTCTTCCATGGCAAGGAGTTTTTCGGGAGTGAATGTTCCATTCTCTATATCCATGCTAACGGTATTCCTGCCGCCCTCGATTTCTAGCAGTTTTATTTGGTTTATACCTAACTTTTTGGCAAAGCCGAATTTTACGTTGCCTTCTTCTGCCAGTTCTTTTAAAAAACTGCCCATGTCTAATGTTTCTTTAATCTTTTGATTATTCATGCTGCGAAATTACTACAAATTTGTGAATTGGGTGGTTGAGCGTCATGACGCTCAATTTTTGCAAACAATAACCTAGGTTAAAGTTTTTAACGCAGCAAATCGGTGCCCCTTTTTGGGGGTATTTTGAAGATGAAGATGATGTTTGGTTTTGTATTGCCTGGTAGAAGAAAAAGCTGAAAAATGATGAGGTGAAGGGTGAAGGGTATATTTTAAACTCTATATTATATTCTTTATTTTATGGATTTTGCGATTTTTGACCCTAGGGTCTTTTTTTCGGTTTTTACCCTTATCCTTCACGCGTATATATATAAAAGAGTTTTCAACCCTTCACCCTTCACCTTTTTGTTTAATGTTTTGTGGGTCAGTGAGTTAAGGGTGAAGGGTGGTGAAGGGAGGTGAAGGGAGAAGTAAAAAGACTTTCCACTCCTCAATGTAAAAAACAGCCCTAAAAATTTGGAAGTTACAAATATTCAGCGTATCTTTGCAGAAGATTGTGCGGCGCTCGGCAATCAGAAAGCAAGCTTTCATTGCACTCGCTGGCATAATCTTTGCAGTACAAATAAAAACATAAAGCGTATGAAACAGGTAGAAGAAAGATACATCAGCTTGCTGACCGACTTCGGTTTCAAGCGAATTTTTGGAACAGCAATGAACAAGGATTTGCTCATTTGCTTCCTCAACAGCTTGTTTAATGGCAGACAGGTTGTGAAAGACGTATCGTATCTGAACCCGGAGCACGTGGGAGATGTCTATACCGACCGCAGAGCCATCTTTGATGTATATTGCGAGGGAGAAAACGGCGAGAAGTTCATCGTAGAAATGCAGAATGCCTACCAGACGTATTTCAAGGATCGCGCCTTTTTCTACTCAACCTTCCCTATCCGTGAACAGGCACCAAAGGGGAGTGAATGGGATTTCAAACTCAATCATGTCTATACCGTAGCCCTGCTCAACTTCAGCATGAACGAGGACGCCTTCGACAAGGAGAAAATCCGCCATCATGTTCAGTTGTGCGACACAGCTACCCACAAAGTGTTTTACGACAAGCTCGAATATATTTATGTAGAGATTTCCAAGTTCAACAAACCCCTTGAAGAACTGGATACGCTCTACGAGAAGTGGCTCTATGCACTGAAGAATCTCTATAAGCTTACCCAGCGCCCGAAGGAGCTGTGCGACAAGGTTTTCGACCGCCTCTTCGAGGAAGCCGAGATTGCCAAGTTTACTCCGCAGGAAATGAGGGAGTACGAGACCAGCAAGATGGCATATCGTGACATCAAGAATTCCGTAGACACTGCCAAGCGTGAAGGTATAGCTGAGGGTATGGAAATTGGTATGAAGAAAGGTATGGAAAAAGGTATGGCGAAAGGTATGGAAAAAGGTATGAACCAGAAAGCCCTGGAAATAGCTAAGAATATGCTGGCAATGGGACTTTCTGCCGAACAGGTTGCCAAGGCTACCCAGCTGCCTTTAGATATCATTAAGAATCTGAGCAATTCATAAAAAACAGAAAGCGGAGATGTAGATTACGAATATCACCATATAATCAAGGGTCTATATGCCACCTTTTCATCGTGGCATATAGACCACTCAACATTCAAAATCTCTAACATTATCGGAATTTCTATATTCTGTTTCCTGATTTTGGAAAAGTGTACGAGTTCGTACACAATCTTAACTGGACTCATATTAGGCGACTGCTATCTGAAAATAAAAAGAGGGTGAGTCATCTGGTTATGACCCACCCTCTTTTTTGTTTTTTATTTCTTTTTCTTCTTCTTCTTTTTGATGCCGAAGAAATCGCGGAGGCCGTTGAAGTCTTTCTTCATGATGAGACCGAGACCCTGCGTGTTCAGACTGTTGCGCGTAAAATAGCGGTCGTTGGTCTGATTGTACATGCGTATGGCGAGGTTGCCGTTAGGGAAGATGAGGTAGCGGAGGTCAAAATCGCCGATGAAACTCTGCGTGGCATTCGGATTGTCGCGATAACCGAACTGGCCATTGAAGAGCAGGCGGTTGTTGAGCAGCTTGCCACTCAGAATGCCCTCATATTCGGCATTGTTGAAACCTTCATCGCCCGTAGATATGTTGGCACCGAAATTCCAGTTGTTGCTCTTCACCACGTTGGAAAGTACGGTGTTCAGCTGCTGCGAGATGGTGCCGCTCAGCAGGCTCTGCATCGCCAGTGAAGTCTGACTCTGCTGTTCGCCATCCTCGCTCACCTGGTTGTTGTTGGTCTGGGCGTAGAACCGGCCGATGCCCAAGAGATAGAGCACCTGCTGGTTCATCTCTTCCTGCGAATTGATGATAGAGTAGATCATCTGCTTCGCATCGCTGTTAACCGTAGGCAGGTCCATAGAGAAATCTACCTTAGGCGATTGAGGCGTGCCGGTGATGTCCATCAGGCAGTCTACGCGGATGTTGTTGCCCGAGAACGAACGGCCTATGCGCAGGTCGCTCAGCGGCACTCCGTTTACGGTATATTTAGCCCGCAGGTTGAGTGGGGCATTGTATGGGTTGCCACCGAAGGCGATGGTGCCGCCCGGCATAAACTCGAACTCCTTCTTGATGAGATTCTGGATGGTGAGCTTGTAGGTGCCGTGGTCTACCACATAGTTGCCAAACATGTCGAACGAGCCCTTGTTGAAGTAGTTGGCGCGAATTACGCCATCTCCGTTGAGGGTGATGTAATCGCCCGACTGCTCGTCCATGATCAGCTTGAGCGTGAGGTTCTGGTTGGTGTTTACGAGGAAGTTGATGCGCATATCCGATTCGAAATCGATGTCATCCTCTCTCTGTTTCGTGGTTGGAGCCCCGTTCAGGCTGTCCATGATATCCGGCACAATCTCGTGCCAGTGGATAAAGCTCTTGTCGCTGATGGCGTCCGGACTTGCCACATTATATACAAAGATGCTGCCCGGTTCGGGCTCGGCGTTGATATCGATGACGGTTTCGCCGCTCTTGCCGTGGATGCCTACCTCGCCCGTGGCATAGATGGTGCCATAGAAGGTGTTGTCGCCAAACTCGCGGGTATCGAAGCCCAGGAAGTTGTGCGCCTTGATATCGAGGTCGTAACTCAGCCTGGTGAGGTGCTGGTGGTGGATGCCTCCGCTCAGGATGGCTATGTTGCGGTTGCGGTCGAAGATGGTATCATTCTCTATGAGGATATCATCTGGGATAGCGTGGGCACGGAGCGCATCGAAGGTATAATCGGTGTTGAGCTGCTTGAGGTGCACCTTGCCGTGAGCATTGATATCGCCCACGAGATTGATGTTGCTCAAATCGCCCACCACATTGAGATGGCCATCGCCCCAGGCTTCTACCTGGTTCATGAAACTGCCGCAGAAATTCTCGAGGAATTTCATGCTGGTGCCCTGGGCATCGATACCCAGGTCGATATAGTTGCGCTTAGGCGAGACGTATCCGTTGATGAGCGTCTGATGCTCCGGACCATCGTCGGCAACTGCATGAATATCAATCTGTTCAAGCTCCTTGTTGAAGTTGACACCAGCATGGAGCACACCGAGCGGTCCGTTTTCGAAGGTAAACTCCTTCACGTCTAGCTGGGCGTAGGCATCAGGGTCGTTGAAGAGGCTCTTGATGATAGCCTTGCCCGAAGCCTTACCGGTGAAATCTACCGAATGGAAATTGATGAGGTTCAGCACGTATGCCACATCCACATCCTTCAGGTCGGCTACGATAGAATCGGTCTTCTCGGGTGTAGCAAGACCGGAAACGATGACGTGCTGCTGGTCGTGGCTCACGGCGAAATGGTCTACCAGCAGGCGGTTCTTGCTGTAGATGATGTCGGCAGGATGAACCTCCCACGGCGTGCCGTCGATTCTGATTTCAGACGGGTGTATGGTTACGTGGGCGGTAGAAACATGGTCCTCGTTCTTGAAGAACTGCGCCCTCGTATCGATGATGCCCTGGATAGGGAGCTTAGCCGAATGGTTGTTGTAGAAGAGCTTGGCGAAGAGCTGGTTGTCGGCAGCGGCTGCCTTTACGTGGATGCCCGGTCCGTTATCTCCCCATTTGCCCTGCCTGATCTGCGCATCTACCTTGAGCGAATCGTTGATGGTATGCAGTCGCACTTTGGCTCCATGATAGTCTTTTGCGCCATAGCTGAAGTCAGGCACGCTGGCATAGATGTTGACGGTTTTCTCGGCATCGTTCATGAATCCATCGGCAAAGACGGGCTGCTCTATCTTCAGCGGAATGCCCAGCATGCGCTGCAGAATCTCGGTAGAGGTGATTTCTGCCTGGAAGGTGAAATGGTTCTTCGCACTCCTGTCTACCTTGCCGATGCCCGGAAGGGTAGGCAGTTTGCTGGCTACCAGGTTGGTGAAGCTCTTGGTGAGGGTAGCGTAATCGTACTCTCCGTTAACATGGATGCTGGCGAACGGGGCTTCGAGGTCGAAATAGCTGTCCTTGCCCTGGTTCTTGGCGCTTACGGTGATGCCATCGAGACTGTAGGTCTTGTCGGCAACCTTCAGTCCCAGGATGGTTGGCAGCAGATGCTGTACATGGGCAGTAGCTGCATACTGTTTGCGCGGAATGGAGTAGGAGCCTTCTACCTGGATGTTGGCGTTAGGGTCGGCGATGGATGCGAGTCCTTCGAGCAATCCCCGGTTATAGCTGCCGTCTATCTGAATGTTGCGGTAGCTGTACTTGTTGAAATCGAAGCGCGGAATGCTGCCCTTGGCATAGAAATGCTGCTTGTTGCCGTGAGCCGAAAGCGATGCCGCCAGGATGCCGAACTGCCCGTTGTCGAGGATGCGGCCCAGGTTGATGCCCTGGGTGTTGATGCTAGCCTTGAGCTCAGAGCCAGCCTTTTCGGCCTTGATGGCTACTTCGCCCACGCCGGTCTTCAGCTGGCCGCGGGTGCCTACGTTCTTGCCTGCACCATATACTTCACCTATATAATATATGTCGCCCAGGCGCAGCACTTCTTTCGGAATGCTGATGCGTTTACCCAGATTTCTGGAAACCTCTCCGATGCCATCGCCTGATATCTTGAGGGCTGAGATGTTTGCCTTCCAGCGCAGAAGGCGGTCCCAATCGCTCACACGGCCGTTAGCCCTGAGCAGCAGACTGCCGCTCTGAGTCTTGAATTCGAGGTTATGGATGCGGGCAGATGTACTGGTGCCCGAAAACTGGAGATGAAGCTGCAGGGCATCCTTGAACTTGCGGAGTTCAGGCACGAAGCAGGCAATATCGGCAAGCGTGATGACGGACGGCTTGATGCCGCCCTGAAACTGGAGTGTAGGCTTTACGATATGCTTGTTCTCGATGCGGTAGGTAGCTCGCAGGTCATCAAACTGCAATTGCGAATGAGGAAGCTCGATGCTGAAGTCTCTGAGCAGGGCTTGCTGCTGGTCGGCATCGAGTTTGAATCTCAGATTTCTGAGTTGAAGTCCTGATTTGTCTTTCAGCGCTATCTTCTTGACAGCCAAATGGATATCCTTGTCGGTGAGGTGGCCCAGAATAATGTGGGCAGAGAGGTTGGTGATGCCTAGATGCTGCGGCGAAAAGACGCCCGGCTTAGGCGCAATATCGCACTGGTTGTAGGCAACGGCACCATGGCGGATAATCAGGCTTCCGATGTGCAGGTCGAGCGGAGTATGGCGGGTGGTATCTTTCGAAGCTAGCGAGTCGAGCACGAACTGGATGTTCATCGGGCTCTTGGCATCCTGCTTGTAGATGTTGGCGTTGAGACCGAATAGCTGGGCAGATGAAACCGAAATCTTGCCATCCTTCAAAGGCAGGAAATCGAGCTTTGCCGATACGCGCGAAGCACAGATCATGCTGTCGCCCTTCTGGTCGAGCATCATCACGTCATCTATGATAATGCGGTTGAAGAAGCCCAGGTTCACCTTTCCGATACTTACCTGAGTGCCGAATTTCTGAGCCAGTGCACCGGCTACTTCAGAGCCGATGAAGGCCTGTACTGGTGGCACGTGCAACAGTACGACAAGCAAGAAATAGACAGCAGCCAGCGTCCATATAATGCTATTGATGATATGTTTTAAATGTTTCAGAGTTGCTTTCTCTAGTTTACAAAAATGTTACTAATTTGAATTTTGCGACAAAATTACTGAAAAATCGGCATAAAATCGAATAATTCACACAATTTTTCTTTTTTATATCACTTTTTTTCACTATTTTTGCAGCACGTTTAGAAGTTTCAGCATAGAAGTAGAAAAAATATATGTTTTATGGCAGATGGCCAGTATAGCGTCTTGATGAGGGCGCTGAAGCATATATCTTGAAGTGATTAATAAGTTTATATATAATATTTTTAATGTAGTTATGGCAAATGTAATTAAGTTACGTAAAGGCTTGGACATTAACCTTACGGGTAAGGCTTCCAAGGATGTAACGCTCCAGGTGGCCCAGGCTGGCGAGTATGCGCTGGTTCCTGCGGCTTTCGTGGGTGTGACTCCTAAGGTAGTGGTACGCGAGGGCAATCATGTCAATGCCGGAGATAGCCTTGTTTGTGAACAGGCTTGCCCGGAGGTGAAGTTTGCTCGCCAGTGAGCGGAG
>CYGL01000540.1_pt1 | contig 14351 bp, 18 predicted proteins | sample 485531 | NCBI WGS metagenome assembly CYGL01 (sample SAMEA3497897, study PRJEB9818) | human gut metagenome | reverse complement strand
AACAATCGCAATTTTATTGCGTAAGCACTCTCAGCCAGCCCCTTGCGGGCACAGGCTCCGCTGGCTGACCAAAACTCTGGCAGAGCTATAGCGTCGCCAGCTACATGAGGGTGTGTCATAAGTCTATGGCGCACCCTTTTCGTTTTTTCTCCTTTTTCCAGATACGGAACTGAAAAAATTGTTTTTAATTTACAACAAAGCCCAAACTTTCACAAGCTCGGGCTTTGCCTTTCCGCAAAAGATTTGTATCTTTGCAGAAAACTTCTTTAAGTATGGCAAAGATACAAATAAAATCTGAAACTCGGCACGAATTGAGCTTTTTTCCTAACTCTTTCGATGATTATGTGCCAAAAGCAAGCAAAGTTCGTATGGTGGATCGTATTGTTCGCAGTATGGACATCAACCCTCTCATGGATACCTATGATGGGATTGGTGCGTCCTCCTTACAGTCCGAAGATGCTTCTAAGTTTAGTTGTTTTTGCCTATATCAATGGCGTTTATTCCTGTCGTGGCATAGCGGACGCACTTAAATACGATGTTCGCTATATGTGGATTTGTGGAGGTAAGCAACTATCTTTCGCAACAATCAACCGCTTTAGATCCAATCATATGATTAAATGCATCGACTTTTATTTTGATGCAGTCGTCTCCATATTGGTTGAAAATGGCGTGATCAGTCTGGAGGAACAATATGTTGATGGTACTAAGATAGAGTCGAAAGCAAACAAGTACACGTTTGTATGGAAGAAGACTGTGGAAAAGAACAGGGCTAAGCTCTTGGAAAAGACCTCTGCTGCATTGGCTCAGATAAAAGAACAAATTCGCCTGAATGGCGGGAGTGACATCAAGGAAGAAGACAGCGAGCCAGTCACTTCCGCCAAGGATGTAAAGAGAAGTGCACGTTTGTGTGAGAGGCAAGCGAAGAACCTTCCTAAGGCAAAGCTTACAGGAAGAGAGAAGCAAAAGCTAAATACTCAGATAGATCACTTGTTCAAAGCCTCGGACAAACTGTGCGAGTATGAAAAATCACTGGATATACTGGGCGAGAGAAACAGTTACTCCAAGACTGATCCCGATGCGACCTTCATGCGCCTCAAGGAAGATGCCATGAACAATGGGCAGACAAAGCCTGCCTATAACCTTCAAATTGCGACAGAGAATCAATATTGGACGAATTTCGCCCTTTATCCCAATCCAACAGACACCCTGACCTTCAAGCCTTTTTTGGATAAGTACAAGAAAAGATATGGAAAGCAATCCAAGAGCGTCACCGCAGACTCAGGGTATGGCTCGGAGGAGAACTACGAGTACCTAGAGATGGAAGAGATGATGGGTTATGTAAAGTACAACTGGTTTCACAAGGAACAGCATAAGCCTTTCAAGGAGGATGCCTTCAACCAAGCGAACTTCTACTACAACAGGGATGATGACTATTATGTCTGCCCCATGGGACAACACATGGAATCTTGTGGACAACGGCAAACGAAAAGTGACTCCGGCTATGTGTCTGTCATTAACATTATATAGAGACACAACGAATGTGATGGATGTCCGCTTGGAAGTCTCTGCAAGAAAATCCAAAGGACAACAGAAACCATATATGTCAACCATAAACTGAAATGCATATAAAAAGGAAGCCTTCCTGCTACTAACGTCTGAAGAGGGCTTGAAACACAGAAGCCAGCGACCGATAGAGCCGGAAGCTGTATTTGGGCAGATGAAGGCAGATATGCATTATAAGCGATTCAGGCATTTTGGAATGGACAAGGTTTACATGGATCTAGGATTGTTCGGAATGGGATTCAATTTGAAGAAATATTTGGGTATAAAACGATAAAACTCAATTTTGGTTGTTTTATCGTCAGGGATAACTATGCCCTTTTGTGAACTTCCTGCCTGTTTATAATAGAGAAGATCGGAAAAAGTAAAATTTGCAGACGATATTATATGATTCCCTTTTTGGAATAGACTACGATACTTCTAGGATTATGCAATAAATAACATAAAAGAGGGTGCGCCATAGACTTATGACACACCCTCCTTGGGAGTGGGATAAGGACCCCCTCTTCGCAAGAGGGGGACAGGGGAGTCGAAAAATCTGCGTCATCTGCGCAATCTGCGTGACAAGAAATTCTTCCTGATGTGTTAAAAACCAGAAATCCCTTGGCTATTCCAGATATTTCCCTTATATTTGCATTTGAAAATGAACTAAAGGAAAGAATTATGGGCAAAATCATTAATAAAACGATAACAAAGATTGTTACAGAAGAGGGTATCTCTCTTTTTCGTCGTGTAACTAAAGTTTTAGTATGCCAATAGGCAAGTATCGTTATCCTGTAGATTATTTTGATGCAACTCCTGGAGTTGTTAAGATTTCGAAAGAAGAAATGGATAAGGTAGCAATACCTGTTTACGAAAAGTTAATCTAATGGATCGATTGATGTCTGATGGGTATCCTTTTATCTTTCAGATGATAGATAAAAAGTGAGAGTGATGAGTATCTGATTCAAACCTTGCAATATAGGTTTAAAGTCTAGACAATACTCATCATGCCTATATCGTAAGAGTTGAATGTTATAAGAAACATGCTTATTGCGTTAAGTTCTTTGATAAGGCAAATATCAACAGTAAGAACAAGTTTAGTCTTCGTTCTAATACATTTGAGGCGAGAACGATCCTCTATACAATGTTTCACATAATGTTAGATGTATTAAAGCGAGACGAGTATGCTTCTTTCTTTTTTATTGGAGCAGAAGATGAAAAGGATCAAGATGGAATGGTATCTCGTCGTTTTCGCTTGTATCGTCGTTTCGTGCTTTCAACGGTATCTGATGACAAGTTCGAGCATTTTAGAAGAAATGATTTATCCTTATATATACTTGTAAATAAGAGATATGTAGAAGATACAGCTTCTTATGCTGCTGAGTTAGCAAGCATTGTACAAAAATGATGCGCTAGCCGACACCACTCGCAATTCTGTTGCGTGAAAAATCTGTGTTCATCTGTGCAATCTGTGGGACAATGTTAAAAACCAGAAATCCCTTGGCAATTTCAGATATTTCCCTTATATTTGCACCATGTAAGGTACTAAATATTAGAATTATGAGAACGTTCAATTATAATGAAATGCCTCATGAAGTTTTAGAAATGGCTTCAGAGTACGCCATTAAGGAAAGTCGTTCGGGAAGAGGTCTATCTCATTCTCAGGCAATGGAAAAGATTAAGGAGCAAAGAGGATGGAGAAATCATTAATATTATGGTGATAGCTCATTACAGGCAGTCAACTGTCACTGTTGCAAAAATGATTAATCGCTTCATCGAGCATCATACGAAATAAAGTCATCTGTCAGATGTTAAACTCTCACAAATCGCCATTCCACCCCTGGCGGTCCCATCCCGCACAACCTGGCGCAGGGCTTTGATGCCCCGCCAACCATAAAGCGTAGCGGTTCGAGCACCGAGTAGGGCGGTTTTCCTCTTCTTCCCTGACGGGGAGAAGACCCGAGATGAGAGGTGGAGCCTTCTTTAATGGGAAAAAGCGATGCCAATGAGTGCAATGAAAGCTCGCTTTCAAATTGCCGAGTGCAGCTCGCTTTATCAACAAAGAAGGACGGGATAATTTTAGAACAAATCTCTTTGCAGGAGAGACGGAGAGGTAGAAAAAACTCTTATAATATCAAATTCAGACAAGTTTTACTCAATCAATATCCAGGTAAGAATCCCCTCAAAGCGATTCTTATCTGGCAGGGACTCTATTTCCTTAATTTCCGATACGAACCAATTATATTGTTAGAAGTAACGAAAAAATATATATAACGAGAAGTAGCTTAGTAGTGTGGGCGCTACATAATCACCCACAACGCATCCTGTAGTTCTCTTTCGGAAACTGACCCACCGAAAGAGGCTCAGGATGCTTATTATTCAAGAACTTAAACAATGCGTAATTTTAATCAATTAAAAATTGCCGTAGCCGGAACCGGTTACGTAGGACTTAGTATTGCTACGCTTTTATCCCAACATCATGAGGTAACAGCAGTAGATGTAATTCCCGAGAAAGTAGATAAACTGAATCATCATATATCACCGATACAAGAATGAGTATATCGAAAAATAATCTGGCAGAGAAACCTCTGCATCTCACAGCAACCTTGGATGGCAAGTCAGCTTATAAAAATGCAGACTTCGTAGTTATTGCAGCACCAACGAACTACGACCCAGTGAAGAACTTCTTCGATACCACTCATGTAGAAGAAGTTATCGACTTGGTGCTGGAGGTAAATCCCGATGCTGTGATGGTAATCAAGAGTACCATCCCAGTAGGTTACACCCGAAGCCTATATCAGAAGTATGCCAAGAAGGGAGTGAAGCAATTCAATCTCCTTTTCTCCCCGGAGTTCCTCCGAGAGAGCAAGGCACTCTATGATAATCTCTATCCAAGCCGTATCATCGTAGGCTATCCTAAGCTGATAGATCGCCCTGAGTTTAGAGATGAGAATGAGGCAATTTTGAAGGTTACTGATGTAGAAAAGTTGAAAGAAGCAGCCAAGACGTTTGCCGCTTTGCTCCAGGAAGGAGCCATTAAGGAAAATATCGATACACTCTTTATGGGTATGAAGGAAGCGGAAGCCGTGAAGCTTTTCGCCAATACCTATCTTGCCCTAAGAGTAAGCTATTTCAATGAATTGGATACATACGCCGAAGTCAAAGGCTTGGATACCAAGGCAATCATTGATGGCATAGGTCTTGATCCACGTATTGGAACCCATTACAACAACCCAAGTTTCGGCTATGGTGGTTACTGTCTCCCAAAGGATACCAAGCAGCTTCTGGCAAACTATGCCGATGTTCCGGAGAATCTGATAGAAGCAATTGTTGAGAGTAACCGTACAAGAAAAGACTATATTGCAGATGCCGTGCTCAGAAAAAGCTGGTTATTACAGCTATGCCGATGCCAACAGCTATGATGCAAGCAAGGAACACAACTGTGTGATAGGAGTTTATCGCCTGACGATGAAGAGTAACAGCGATAACTTCCGACAGTCTGCTATCCAGGGTATCATGAAGCGAATCAAGGCAAAGGGTGCTGAGGTGATTATCTACGAGCCTACATTGGAAGATGGTACAACCTTCTTTGGCAGCAGAGTAGTAAATGATATGGCAGCATTCAAGGCACAGAGCCAAGCTATCATAGCCAACCGCTATGATGCTTGTTTGGATGATGTAAAAGATAAGGTATATACAAGAGATATATTTAGAAGAGACTAGTTATGGTAGATTATAATATTAGTCTAGATGGTAAGACCATCTTGGTGACAGGTGTTGCCGGATTCATCGGCAGTAATCTTGTAAAGCGCCTTTTTAATGATGCTAAGAACATCAAGGTAATTGGTATCGATAGCATTACCGATTACTATGATGTGAACATCAAGTATGAGCGATTGAAGGAGATAGAAGCTTTAGGTAAGGATTGGACATTCGTTCATGACTCCATTGCCAACAAGGAAGCTGTAGAGGAAATCTTCTCAAAAAACAAGATTTCTGTAGTGGTGAATCTTGCAGCTCAGGCAGGCGTACGTTATAGTATTACGAATCCTGATGCTTATATTCAGAGCAATCTCATAGGATTCTATAACATCCTGGAGGCTTGCCGCCATCACGAGGTAGAGCATCTGGTTTATGCTTCTTCATCATCTGTTTATGGAAGCAACAAGAAGGTTCCTTATTCTACTGATGATAAGGTAGATAATCCTGTAAGTCTGTATGCTGCTACCAAGAAGAGCAACGAGTTGATGGCTCATGCATACTCTAAGCTTTATAATATCCCAAGCACTGGTTTGCGTTTCTTTACTGTATATGGTCCTGCAGGTCGTCCTGATATGGCATACTTTGGTTTTACAAATAAACTGGTAAAAGGCGAAACCATCAAGATTTTCAATTATGGAAACTGCAAGCGTGATTTCACTTATATAGATGATATTGTAGAGGGTATCGTAAGAGTGATGCAGCATGCTCCGGAGAAGCGAGTGGGAGAGGACGGCTTACCTATCCCACCATATAAAGTATATAATATTGGCAACAGTCATCCCGAAAATCTTTTAGATTTCGTTACTATCCTGCAAGAGGAGCTAATCCGTTCCAGTGTTCTCCCCGAAGACTACGACTTCGAGGCGCATAAGGAGTTGGTACCAATGCAGCCAGGCGATGTTCCAGTTACCTATGCTGACACTACACCATTGGAGCATGACTTTGGGTATAAGCCAGATACCTCGCTGAGGATCGGGCTGAGAAAGTTTGCAGAATGGTATAAGGGATATGCTTCTATCCTTGATTGCAGGAATCTTTCTAAATGTTAAAACGTAGACAAAATTTGGTGTTTTCAAGATATTTTCATATTTTTGCACAAAAATGTGAAGGTTATGGAATACCAAGATAAGGCAATGCCGATTGAGGCAAAGGATGTTGCTTCTGACAATGATGTAGTTGAACAGGAGAACTTGTTGGGTGATGGTTCTATAGAAGAAACTATCACCAAGCCTTTTGATCCCAATAGTATCGATGTAGATATCGCTACCGTAAATTTAGGATTGTTGATAGATCAGTTGAAAAATGATGAAATAGACTTAACTCCTGATTTCCAACGAGCTAGCGATATATGGAGCCCGACAAAGAAAAGCCGTTTGATCGAGTCTGTGTTGTTAGGGCTTCCCCTTCCTTCTTTTTATTTTAGCGAGGATAGATATAGTCAGAAACTTTCTGTTATAGATGGTTTGCAAAGATTGTGTGCTATCAAGGACTTTGTGATATTTAAGACATTAAAGTTGGAAAACCTTCAGTTCTTGCATACTTTTGAGGGAAAGAGGTATGATGACTTGGGACGTCCTGAGAAACGAAGGATCAATGCCCTTAAAATTACGATGAATACACTTCGAAAGACAACACCTAATGAAGTCAAATTTATTATATTCCAAAGGGTAAATACAGCGGGTGAACCGCTTAAACCCCAAGAAATGAGACATGCCTTGAATCAAGGACCAGCCGCATTGTTTATCAAGAAGTTGGCGGAAAACGAATATTTCAGGAAGGCAACCAATTATAGCATCCAAAGTCTGCGTATGGAAGATCGTGATTTTGCCAATCGCTTTGTGGCATTCTATATAGGATATAAATGCGTATCTTAGGCGAGCTTGATAATTTCATGAATACTACAGATGGGTAGGACTAACCAAATGAACGGCAGATGAGAGAAACGAAATTTATATAGGCTTTTGACAAGTCAATGAAATGTTGCTATCAAATTTTCCAAGAAGATGCTTTCCGTAAGCGTTTGGATATACATGATCGTAGAAAGCCAATTTCCAAATCTGTTTTCGACTCGTTGAGTGTGAATATAGCATGGTTGACTGATGATGAACGAAATGAGTTAGTGAAGTCAGCTTCTCAAGTCAAAGCAGAGTTTATAAAACTTTGTCATGAAGATAAGTTTATGAAAGCTGTTACGACAGGCACAGGTAAGAAATACAGTGTGGTGGCTCGTTTTAGCACAGTGAAAGAAATGTTGTTTGATATAATTAATAAACAATGATAAGAAATTCCTTGAGCAATTTTAAATTGCATGATGATACAGAAATAAATATGGGAGGTCTAACTGTTCTCACAGGCATGAATGGTATGGGTAAGTCTTCCATCATACAAGCATTGCTCTTGTTGCGACAGTCCTATTTCTCAAATGATTTGGAAAATGGATTGAATCTTCGAGGAGATTTTTGCGATTTGGGTATTTCGGGTGAGTTGGCTTGCCAAAGTTCTGATAAGCATGATTTAAAAATTGATATGGATTTTTCTAATCAAGCACCTTTGAGTTATAGCTTTTTATACCCAGATAACATTATGGATACGCTTCTCCCTGCAAGTGAAAAGAATGTTTCCTGCAGAGAAAAATTGGCAGACTATTCTTTGTTTAATGAGAACTTTCAGTATATCAGCGCTTTCCGTTTTGGACCGAAGAAAAGCTATAATCGAGATACATCCTTGGTTGTTTCCAAAAAGCAAATATCCAAGATGATGGGGCAATGTGAATATACCATTCATTTCTTGGAGCAATATAAAAATCAACCCATTCAAACCAAAGAGTTAGCTATCCTTGACGAATCTGACATCACTCCAGACTTAAGATTGGGTGAGCAAGTTGGACGATGGTTGAGGGAGATTTCTCCATTTATCAAAATAGATGTAAAGCAAGAAGGTGAAGATTTTAAGTTGAACTATAAGTTTGATAGGCAGGACAACTTGATAACAGAGTCAATGAGTGCAATGAATACAGGCTTTGGAATTACCTATGTTTTACCTATTTTGGTGGCAGTGTTGAGTGCAAAGAAAGATGCCTTGATATTGATTGAAAATCCTGAAGCTCACATTCATCCCAAAGGACAAGCTGTATTGATGAAACTTATAGCCATGGCTGTGCATGCGGGTATTCAAGTGGTGATAGAGACTCATAGTGATCATATTGTTAATGGAAGTTTGGTTGCCGTGAATCAAGACTTGATAAATAAAGAAGAATTATCTCTTTATTTCTTCGACCGTGATGAGCATAAGCATGTAGCTAAAGCTCATCAGCTGCATGTAGAGGAAGACGGGCATATTCATCCAGCTCCCCCTACGAACTTCTTTGACCAGATAGAAATTGATTTGAGAACTTTAGCAGGATTCTGATATGGAACATGTGGAAATATTCTTGTTGCTTCCTGTATATGTGGAGGCAGGAGACCAACCCGGATACTTGAAAAGGATAGAGCTTTTGGGTAATAAGGAGTATCATGAGTATATTGATGCAATCAATAGAATTAAGTCTTTTTTCTGTTATGAGAGCTTCTGTGGTTATTATGACTCGCAGAATGTTAAGGCCTTTATGATTCCAATTGATACATTGCTGGATTGTTATCCTCGTATATCGGTATTGCTAAGGATGGCTATGGTGAACTGGGGAAGTGATTGGCATAAAAAGAAGAACATAACAGAATCTGACGAAGTGAGATATTTCCACGAGGCGATTAAGGGAGATACTTTATGTGAGATGGCAAAGCGGCAAGTTAAAGATACAGACAGTAGCTTTTTACTTATGGATTGTAATGCTTTTTCTCATAAATCAGATAAGCGGGAAATCGAGTTTAATGGGAAAACTTTGATTGTCAGTACTTGTGAGATGAAAGAAACGGACTTGGCGAAATGGTTTTCGCATAATCGTAAGCCAGAACGTGTTTTCCATTTAAATCCAAAGCATGGAGAGAACGGAAAGGGTGCCTATCCTGAAAATAAAGGTGACGAAGTCTCTCTGTTACTTTGCTCTAAAGATGAAGCAAGAGAGTTGCTGATGAAGGCTATTGGTGAAGATGAGGAGTGCAAGTCTCTTTATTATTATGACGAGAATAATGATAAGTTTATCGAGTTCAAGTGTGAGGGAGGAAAAGTCTATCACGGTTTTCACATCAAAGAGGAACAGGATGATTTTCGTGTTCCTGCTAAAGTCAAAAAGAAGATAGAGCTTTTATTAAATAAAAGTAAGCATTCAACCTAGCATTGCAAGGGATAATATAAACTTTCCCTTGCGATGTAGATAAAACCTATTTTATATTCAGAATTGTCTGTTTTATTTATTTACACTGTTTCCCCAGTAGACACTAGGGAATGGAGGTGTTTTGTCATAGGGTTGGATGCCCATGAATGTTGTTGCCTTAATGTTTCCTATCATGAAAAGTTATCTTGAAAGGTATGTATATAAAAAAATAAATACTAATGGGAACGGTTAAAAAAATTTTTAATTTGATTTTTCATAACCCACGTGTGTTGGGCATAATTGGATTGCAGAAGATTTCTTGTCTAGTCTCAGATAAGCCATACCTAGAGATGATGTATTGGCTGAATATGGGAAAGAAACTGAATCTTAAAAAATCCAGTCACCTTCAATGAGAAGCTGCAGTGGCTGAAGCTATATAACCACAACCCGGAATATACCGTGATGGTGGATAAGGTAAAGGCTAAGGAGTATGTTGCCAAGTTGATAGGTGAGGAACATATCATCCCTACCCTGGGTGTATGGGATGATCCTGATGACATCGACTTTGATGCCCTTCCAGACCAGTTTGTATTGAAATGCAATCACAACTCAGGTACGGGCATGTGCATCTGTCGTGATAAAAGCAAGCTCGACATTGAAAAGGTGAAGGCAGAACTGCGCAAAGGTTTAAAGGAAAATTACTATATGCGTTGGCGTGAGTGGCCTTATAAGAATGTTCCAAGAAAGATTCTGGCAGAGAAGTTTATGCAGGATATGGGGGGACAAGCTCAATCCATATCCAAGGCGCAACTTGAGGAACTTAACGATTATAAGATTTTCTGTTTCAATGGTGAACCTAAGGTCTTGTTTGTGGCGAGTGATAGAGCGAACAAGGTTTGTTTCGATTACTATGATATGCAGCTGCATCATCTCGATTTAAAGCAGGGTGGAGATAATTATAAGGGAGAAGTGAAACTTCCTCAGCATTTCGAGGAAATGAAGTCTTTGGCGGCTAAGATCTCAAAGGATATTCCCCATGTCCGCACTGATTTCTATGAAATCAATGGCAAGGTCTATTTTGGTGAACTGACCTTCTTCGATTCCACAGGTATGGCTAAGTTCTCGCCTGAGGAATGGGACGAAAAGTTAGGAAAACTCATCGTTTTACCCCCCCATATCTAGGCTATCTCATTGTAAATGAGGATTATGTAATGACTTTGCATGTAGAAGCTAAACCTAGTAAAGATTTAAAAGATTACAAGTTTTTCTGTTTCAATGGTGAACCAAGATATTGTCAAGTGATATCAGATAGAAATACAGATGAAAAGATCGATTTTTACGATATGCATTGGAAGCGCTTGGTTGGCTTGGTTGGCTTGGTTGGCTTGAATGATAAAGTGCATAACAGTGAGTACGCCATACCTTGTCCTGAAAGTTTTGAGGATATGAAACAAATGGCGAGCTTATTGGCAAAAAGCATACCTTTCTCTAGAATAGACTTCTATGAGATTAATCATCAAGCTTATTTTGGTGAAATCACCTTCTTCCCAGCCACTGGCTTTGGAAACTTCAATCCAAGGGAATGGAATGTAAAAATGGGAGATATGATTACGCTCTAAACAACATTAGTTTTTTATGAATATTAAGAAATTTATTTCAGTGGCTGGTTATACCATGCTGCAACCTGTGTCTTTTCTCTGTAAAATGCAAAAGAGCAAGATGACAACAGAAGAGGCTCCTCGCATCCTAGCCTCAGTATATGCCATCGACAAAGATGATCTGGACTTTATAGGGGTGGGGTAAACGTGCGCCTCGCTTACTGTCTGATAGTCTGAATGTTAGCTTCGTTATACCAGTCTATAATAGCGAACGCTTCTTGGAGCGTTGCGTAAGGAGTATCCTCTGCCAGCAAACTTCCGCTCGTTATGAGGTGATATGCATCAATGACGGTAGCACTGATGGAAGTCTCCGCATCCTGGAGAGATTGCAAAGTGAATATCCCGAGCTCCTGAGAGTGGTGAGCCAAGACAACCAAGGTATCTCCGTAACTCGCAACCGAGGCATTGAGCTGGCGAAAGACGAATACGTCGGTTTCTTAGACAATGACGACTATGTGAGCGAAGGCTATGTGGAGACCTTGTGGCAACGCCGCTTAGAAACGGATGCCGATATGATACAGATAGGACATCTGGTAGTAAACGTGGAGGGTAAGGAACTTTCCCGTTCCACCCATCCCGATATGTTCATAGATGATGACCAGTCCGAAATCCAGGAGAATGTCTCTGGCTATGTATGGAGTGGCATCCACAGGAAGCGAGTATTCGAGAACCTACGATTCCCTGTAGGATTTTGGTATGAGGATATGATTACCAAGATGCTCCTGTCTAGGCTTTGCAAGAAATTCGCTTTCGTGCATGAGTGTCTCTACTGCAAGACAGTTCATGCCAACAATGCCTCGTTAAAATTGTGGAATGGCAGCAACTCGAAATGTATAGACCATCTTTTCTTGGTGACCAAGTTTGCTGAATATGGCACCCAGACATTGCATTTGGATAATAGCGAACTGGGGTTGAATGTACTCAACGAGCTTCGCTTGCTCTGGCAGCGCACCAAGGGTATGAACCTACAGGTGAGAGAGGCTGTCTTCGTGATGGGTAGCGATTTGCTGAGACGGTATCCTGTCAATGCATCATCTGTAGCCACTCGCCAGATGCGTCGTTATGCCAAGGATTTTCTGAACGGGTATTACTGGAAGTGGGAGGTGGATGGCTGGATAGGTCTCTTTGAGGATCACTTTTTTTAAATAGATCCCCAAGATATGTTTATACTTTATATCCAATAAAAAATTATATACAATGAAAATATTTGATGTTAGAGAAGAAAGGGAATATCGCTTTTCAGTTTTCACTTCAACTTATAATAGAGCAAGTCTTCTAAAGAATGTTTACAATGATTTGTTAAATCAAACCTTCAAGGATTTTGAGTGGGTTGTTGTGAATGATGGTTCTTCCGATGAAACAGACTCTGTAATAAAGGGCTTTATAGCTGAAAGAAAAATCCCCATTTTGTATATCTCAAAGGAAAATGGAGGAAAACACTCTGCTTGGAAAATCGCAACTTCATTTTTTTATGGAAAATATGAAGTTGGTGCAGATGATGATGACTTCGTTACGTCTGATATGCTAGAAGTGTTTGATCGGGAGTGGAAAAAATTAGAGGAGGACGATAAATACAATGAGTTTTGGGAAATAAGGGCACGTGTTGCTAGACCAGATGGCAGTTTGGTTGGTCCAGAGTTTGAAAGAGATTTTGATTCGGATTATAATGAGTTTTGTTATAAGATGCATTATGGTCCTGTTGAATTGGATGGTTGTCGCAAGGTTAGTGTCTTGAAAAAAGAAGCTGCAGTCCCAAATGATATTTTATTTTCAGACAAAATTTCAAATTATAGTGAAGGTTTAAGATGGTCAAAAGCTGCTAGAAAGTATAAAACTCGTTTCATACGAAATATAGTTCGTATTTATAATGATACTCCGCATTCTTTATGTAAGCAAAAGCCATCTAAGAGGAAGTTTTTTACAGGGTTGGTAAATTCAATATATACAATTAATGAGCAAAGAGATTTGATGATTCGTTTTAGTCGTAAGTCTCTTCTGCTTAATTATTTGAATGTTGCTTATCAAAGCATTCGTGCTAGGTGCTTTATATTATATCCTTTGAAAAGTCGAATAGATAAAGTAGCAGTTTGTGCCATGTATCCAATAGCTTCAATTATATATTTATTTAGAAAATAATGAAATTAGCATATTTCTTTTCCAGGATTAGGTCAAACAAGGATGCAAGGATTGTTACAGAGAATATAGCTTCTCTGACTTTATTGCAAGTATGTGGCTATGTCTTTCCTCTCCTTACATTCCCATATTTGACAAAAGTCTTAGGGGCAGAGTGTTTTGGCTTAATAGCATTTGCCGCTACAGTTATTGGATATTTCCAAACTTTTACAGATTGGGGATTTCAGTACACAGCCGTAAGGGACATTGCTCAGCATCAGGACAGTCCAGAAGAAGTTTCTAGAATTTTTAGTAGAGTTATGAATGCACGTGTGTGTCTTATGTTACTGAGTCTTTTGGTGTTGCTCGCCATGTTATTCATTGTACCCAGTTTTAAAGAGAATTCTCTAGTCTTGATTTTTACCTATTTTATTGTCCCTGGGCATGTGTTGTTCCCTGATTGGTTCTTTCAAGGTATTGAGAGAATGAAATATGTAACACTAAGTAATTTTATTTTTAAGGTTGTATTTACGATTCTTGTCTTTGTTTGCATTCATGATAGGTCTGATTATTTGTGGCAACCACTATTGACGGCATTGGGTTATTTGGTTGCAGGTGTGTTTTCAATGTTTTTAATCATACGGAAATGGGGATATCAATGGTATTTTACTTCTTTCAGACAAATCTGGGAAACAATAAGGGAAGGTTTTGATATATTTCTCAACACAATCCTGCATCCTTGTTTGACCTAATCCTGGAAAAGAAATATGCTAATTTCATTATTTTCTAAATAAATATATAATTGAAGCTATTGGATACATGGCACAAACTGCTACTTTATCTATTCGACTTTTCAAAGGATATAATATAAAGCACCTAGCACGAATGCTTTGATAAGCAACATTCAAATAATTAAGCAGAAGAGACTTACGACTAAAACGAATCATCAAATCTCTTTGCTCATTAATTGTATATATTGAATTTACCAACCCTGTAAAAAACTTCCTCTTAGATGGCTTTGTCTTACA
>CYGL01000539.1_pt1 | contig 14357 bp, 22 predicted proteins | sample 485531 | NCBI WGS metagenome assembly CYGL01 (sample SAMEA3497897, study PRJEB9818) | human gut metagenome | reverse complement strand
GCAGGAATACCGATATCATAGTCACTTGTAGAGAAAGTAACGAAAGCAGTAGTTGCCATGATGTTATCCTTCCATGTTGCTAAAGGGTCTATCTCACAATGCACTTCAAAAAGGTTCTGTCTAAGTGTAACTACATCTGTAACATAGTAGTATCTGTTCGCCCAATAACAGTAGTTATCGTTATAATCCCAATACTCCGATTGGAATACAGGTGAATACAAAGAAACGTCGTCCAAAAGAACGACATTTCTCTTATGTCCACCTGTTGGGCGTTTAGTACTGTTCTTTCTCTTATTGAAGAATGTATAAGCCGTTACGTCCATAGTGGTTCACCTCTCTTAAGCAAGTAAGAATACTACTGCGTTAACAACTATATTGCAGAAATTATCAAAGGTAAAACACACCACCCTAATAGAATTATTAATCTTGTCACAGAGTATAAGGATAAGACAGGTGTTGACCATACAACTGAACCATTGAATGCGCTTAATGATGAAGAATTCTTAAAGTATGTTGTAAGAAGAATTAATTCATTATCTACTACATTAGAATACATGACAAAAGGTTTATACAATGTTTCTAGCAAATCAAGACGGTAGGTCGATTACACCTACATACACACGTCACACTCCTAAATCTGAACAGAGAAATGATGTTATTTATTAGTATTTAGTACAATTACTTTAAAAACGAACAATCAATTACAAAGGCTTTCAACATGGAACAGGTCGCTATCGACATTCCGTTTCAAGACTGTACCATTTTGGCAGTCATTACAGACACCTACAGGAATCAATGTTGAATGTGCTTCGGGTGAACAGGTGCAAGTATTACACAGTCTCTAGTAATGGGTATCTCTTATGACCGTGAAGCAATGGGAACTTATAAGAAGAAGTACAGAACTTCTACAACTCCTGTCAACAGTGCAGGATTGTACTATAATGTGTATTATCACATGATAACAATGTACTTCAATGATTTAAGTGAAAACGCAGTAGTATTCTTACTTGCGTAAGAGAGGTGAACCACTATGGACGTAACGGCTTACACATTACTCCAAAATAAAAAACCCCCACTTATCGTGAGGGCGAAGGATAGAAGCAACAGAGCCTTCAGCTATAAAGGTTGTTGCTGAGGTACTTTCTATATATTCAGAAAGGAAGTCATATGAAAATTAGTCATTGCAGTACCGAAAGGAATTAACGGATTATTTGAGTAGTGAATTAACCACTTTTTGTACCTCTTCATAATTGTACCCTGCTTTAGTCAATTTGTCAATACGTTCTTTGCCATTTCCGTATTTTCCGTTGATAACATCTTTTGCTACTTGCGTAAGGTCTTTGGTACTTGAGTAGTCAATCCACTTTAGATAGCCACATTTTTTCCATTTTCTTTGGTTCAGATGATGTTTATTAGGAATAGGGCAACCAACAGGATATGTTCTCTGAATTCCATTTTCCCACCTAGTAGAAGATTCCACAACCACACCGTCACCACAATAGATACCGATATGTCCTGAAACCCATACAACCATACCTTTTCTTAATTTAGACATGTCTGTAGTAACTCCTGTACAGTATGTAGCAATCATATTGTTTGCGTTGGTATCAGGTACACCATTTGTGCCATATTTTCCCTTGTCAGGATAACCCCACAAGATACCCTTGATTAATCCTGAACAGTCGCATAATAAGTACTTGCCTGATTTTTTATTCATGAATGTACCTAACTTGTATAATGTAGGTCTCTGTTCATAGGCTAAAGCCTTAGTCACAAAATCATTTACTTTCATCTTTAATACCTTCTTTCAATGATAATACTTTTAGAATCTTTTCCATAACGATAGTATTATTTGTAATCGCTTCTGAAAGTTTGTCAACTTCCTGTTTATGTTCTAAATCCTTAGTTGTATCCTTTTCATCTCTCTTGTAGATGTACCATGCGAATAATAAGCACATGGCAATAGGAAAGCCAACTGTTGTGATTAAAGTTTCCACTTCCTGCATAATAATTTCTCCTTAAATATAACTGATTGGTACTCTTAGAGTACAGTAATTGAAATTTATATAAGCCACATTGTTAAGTGTCTCATAGTTAGTACCTTCCCTGTTAACTGCGTGAATATTAACATAGAAAAGATTATCCTGCATGATACCGATTGTGACAGGCGCATTGATAAATTTAGTACCACCTTCATAAGAGATAATAGCCCCTGCCTGCACTGAACACATAGTATCATAGCCACTTCTCACATAAGACATGTCAGAAATTCTACCTACAACCCATGTAGATTCGCACTTGATAGTCTCCTGATTATGAAAATAAACATTCTTAATCGCAAGACATACTTCATCTTTTGAAATACTTTCAAACCCTGATACAACACTATTGTGTGAGCCTTCTTTATAGTTTGCATTGAAACCATGGAATCTGCCCACAGGTACATACTCACCACCATTCAACTTATAGAAAATTGAAATAGCAATAATACCCTGTCCCCAATCTGTAGGGTGAACTCCGTCTTTTGCAATCATACCTCTTTCATGCAGGTTGTTACCAATATATCCTAAGTGTACACAGTGTTCGTTATTGATTGCTGAATATGAATATGCGTGTTCCACATGGTCATGTAGATACCATAATTTTTCAGCATTATCGAAAGAACTAGCTACGTTAGCAGTATACATAGTAGCATTAGGGAATTTCTGCATAACTCTAGCATAGCAACTTGCAATAGCACTCTGCAGGTTTTCTGATGTATACCCACTGTCATTCCACCCACCTGCAAAGATTACATGAGTAATAGTTTCAGGTTGTGTAACAGAAGGGTAAATTTCATCAATTAATGTCATAAATGTTTTGCCTTCACTAGAAGCAACAAACCCTGTGCCACCCTTAGACTTCTGAAACCAATCTCCGTCAGCACATTTAAGCATTGTTTTAAGTTTACCCCCAAAGTCATTTACGTGTCCCTGTGGTGTATAACCGTCAAGGTAACTATCACCAATAAGAACATATCTTTTCTTAAGACTATTCTTAAGGTCATTTGCAGTTTTCTGTATCTGCTTAGTAAGTGCAACTGCTGTATCTTCTAAATTCTGCCTTCCCTGTGTATCTTTACAAAGATAAGTATTTCCATTATCCTTGAATCTGTCAAAATCGTAAGTTCCCATTAATCATCACCCCACAATATATTCAGGTTTTGTAACATAGTTGAAAGTTAAAGATGTATCACTTGCAGTATACTTAAGGTTAACTGCAATAGTACCATTCTTAAGTGCATTATCTAGATAATCACTTGCTAGTTCAGGTAGGTGTGTTTCTAGATAGTCTGCTAATTCATTTATTCTAGCCCAAGTGCCGTCATAGGCTTCTTTGACTTCATTGTAGTATTCAATAAGGAATCCTAAATCATCATCATATTTTCTAGTATGAGGATAGTCATATAAATAACTCATAGTATCACCCCTTACATACATTTTATCATAAATTCATCATAAAATAAATCACTAATATACTTATAGACATTATATTTTGAGCGAAGTTTCACTTCATCTTCTACTAATCTTTGGTTAGTATAAACGCCTGTCAACCCATGAGAATTAGTGATAATAGTACCATTCCTGTTACTGTCAGTAGTAGTCTTATCATTCTGCTTATAGGTATCATTATTTGTAGTCCTGTTAGTTCCCCTGTCTGTCTTCTTATACTCCCCTGAATCGAAAGCCATTCTGAAGTTTTCGGTATCACCATTTTCATTTAATGAGTTAACCTGCTTTCCGTCCAAGTTCTGCACCTTGTTGACATTATCACGGATTGTACGTTCATCTGTCTTGTGGTAGTTCTCGTTGGGAGTGTATTCTTCATTCATTGCCTTATTGTATCTGTCAAAGTTATTGTAGTACTTCCTGAAAAAGTTCTGAATCATCATCTTAAGCAGGTCATGTTCAGGGTACATGGGCGTATTCAATGCACTTTCACTAAGAATCGTATTAACAACTGTGTCATGGTCAATACCTGCAGGCAAGATGATATCATCAAATAAATCATTCTTGTACAGTTTCATTAGGTTGTTTAGGTTCATTTTCAACACCCCTTTCCTTAGGCTGGTTAAGTCTTACCTGAATATCAAGACCGAACATCTCGTTCACACGGTCAATCTCTTTCTTTACATTATAGTACCAAGAGAACACATGTGAACTGCATGACTGATTATTCACGTTAACTTCATCGACATTCATACGTTCCTTCTTGTTTGTATTCGCATTATTGATACCGATATATGTCAGGAACTCGTTGTAGATATCGTCCTTAGAATCCTGTAGTTCATCAACGATATAAGTATTCTTAACATTATTGAAGAATAAGTCAGGCTTATTGATAGTTGACTTTGTCTTTAAGAAGATAGCAGGGTCGCCTTCTGTAAACTTGTCATAAGCCTTCTTCATTGAAGCGATTTCTGCATTATCATTTCCCACAAAGAGCAATGATACTCTTGAATTCATTAAGTTAGTAGCAATCGCTCCGTCGCAGTTTGCAAGCTTTCCTGCATATAGATTAATGACAGGTGAAAGAGTAATGAAGTTATCAAACTCCCACCCAAGATTGACATATATACAATCCTTACCGATTGTCTTTTCAAAACTGCCTAATACGTTGTTTGCGATTAAGCATTTAGTAGGCTTGTTGTATACATTGTAGTAAGTTGTACTAGCCATTAAAGGTAATACACCTAGTTCTGTATTACATACACAGAAACCACCTCTGATGAATAATTGATTGAGCATATAATCCCTGTCCCAATTGTCAGGCAGGTTGTCAAATTCAAAGATTGAATAGCATAAGTGAAGCAGTGCATTATAGTAGAAATGATAAGATAATGCGTCTCTCATATGCACGTCTGACGGCTTCACTGAATTGTACTGATTAACTAAATCTGTATATCGCATTTCCTGATTATTCAATGTACATACCCCCATTCAAAGAATCGTTAATAACTGTCTTATATTCGTCAGGTGCAGTCGTTGGTACTTCTGCGTCTGCTGTCTGAACATATCCACTTAATTTTCCAATCTGTCTAACTGCATTGAGTGGTCTTCCGATAGTAGAAGCAACAGTAGAAGGGTCAACATTTGTGTTATGTGCCATAGTAACTACTGTAATCTTAGTATATGCGCTAAAAGCACTACTGCCACCTGCACTTCCTATTGAACCTGCGTCTGTACCAATTGCACTTCTTACTGCATTGTAAGCACCCATACCGACACCGACAGGGTTGTCAGCCATACCACCTGTTATAGCCTGCGCTACACCTGCGACTGCATTAGGAATATTCCCTACCTGTGAAGTACCTACCTGAACAGGATAAGAGATACTGCATGTTGCTTTTGTCTTTCCGTCAACTAGATAGGTAATCTCTCCCACATAAGAATCAATAGTAGCCTGAACAGGTATTGAAGACTGCCCCTGATAGTTGTCTGCATTTAATGAAATAAAACCATAGCCTGGTAAGTAGATACACATTGCAGTAAACTGCGCCCTGTTTCTAAAGTCTCCTAGTAGGGAACGACCATGGAATCTTGATTGAGTAATTCTCTGAATATGCATGAGAAGGCTTTTCACCTGAAATATTAGTGTTATAACCACCTGCTAAAACGATATCTCCTGTCGAACCGATAGAATGAAATTTAGGAGTAAAGATACATCTAGTGATTGAATTAGATGTATTACCTAATAGGCTTGCTACTAGATTACCTGTTTCTGTTCCCTGTGGGTCTTCCGAAATAATATTCTTAGCCCACCCAACAATAGTCTTAACACACTTATTAGACATCATTTGTCCTTGCAGTCCTTCTAATTGTGAATATGTAATACCGGTGGTTGGGGCTGATTTAGTACCTACATAAGATATAACAAAGTTTTCTGCTAAGTCAGGGAATACTTCTACTCCTGCACTCTTAGTAAGTGTTATAGGGTCACTACTTAATCTATAGTCAGGAATACCGATATCATAGTCACTTGTAGAGAAAGTAACGAAAGCAGTAGTTGCCATGATGTTATCCTTCCATGTTGCTAAAGGGTCTATCTCACAATGCACTTCAAAAAGGTTCTGTCTAAGTGTAACTACATCTGTAACATAGTAGTATCTGTTCGCCCAATAACAGTAGTTATCGTTATAATCCCAATACTCCGATTGGAATACAGGTGAATACAAAGAAACGTCGTCCAAAAGAACGACATTTCTCTTATGTCCACCTGTTGGGCGTTTAGTACTGTTCTTTCTCTTATTGAAGAATGTATAAGCCGTTACGTCCATAGTGGTTCACCTCTCTTAAGCAAGTAAGAATACTACTGCGTTTTCACTTAAATCATTGAAGTACATTGTTATCATGTGATAATACACATTATAGTACAATCCTGCACTGTTGACAGGAGTTGTAGAAGTTCTGTACTTCTTCTTATAAGTTCCCATTGCTTCACGGTCATATAAGATACCCATTACTAGAGACTGTGTAATACTTGCACCTGTTCCACCTGAAGCAGGCTTCACATTAATACCTGATGGTGTATTTAGAGACTGCCAAAATGGTACTGTCTTGAAAGGAATATCAATAGCAACCTGTTCCATATTGAATGCTTTTGAGTTGATGTTAGTTTTTAATGAATTTACCATGTCAATAAATAACATGAGTCTCTGCTCTGATTTAGGTGTGTGTCTTGAATATACTTCTCCTGAACCACTAGTCCCTGTACCTTCATTGTTGTTATATGCTTCCTTTTGTCATATATTCCATTGTTGATGAAATACTATTAACTCTTCTAACAACATATTTCAAAAATTCTTCATCATCTAAAGCGTTGATAGGAGTAGTTGTATGGTCAACGCCTGTCTTATCCTTGTATTCAGTGACTAGATTAATAACACGTGAAGGTTTAGTAGTTTTATTCTTAATAAGTTCAGCCATATAGTTGTTTACACAGTCCATGCTTAGGTTTTCCATTGCAAGTTCAATTCTGTTCTGAACTTCACCAAAAACCGCTGAAATGAAAGAACCCATTTCAGTCGCATTTAAGAACGCCTTTTCTAGCATGTCTAAAATGGATAGTGATATGTGTCTGCCATGGTGTTTCTGTAGTGAATAATAACTGATTAGCCTTTGGTTTGTTGATTGCATACATATCAATACCAGCGCCGTCCTTTAAATCGTATGATTGGTCTTCTTCTGCGTCAGGCATTCCGACCTTGATTTTCTGTAGGATATTACCCCATTCAATAGAATCACGTTCAAAGTCAGGGAAATGTGAATGATAAGCCCTGAATGAAACAATAGTGCGACCAATACGGTCAGTAAGAGCGTTAACAAAATTGTTCTTAGTGGAGTCTGAACCTAACACTGTATTACCTAAAGCGATAAGCCCTGTATTGTCTATAACTGCAATAGCTTTATTGCCCATAGCCTGTTTCGCCACTTCATTTACTATTGTATAAATCTGATTAGATGTTAAAGCCATATATATTCATCTCCTTATTTTTTGTCATGTGCGTATCTAGAGAAGCCTAGCCATGCATTGTCTAAGGCTTCCTTTGTTGTTTCACCACTGCCGAACTGTAGAGCCATTTTTTCACGTTCGACCTTTAAATCTGTAATCTCCTTATGAAGTTTTTCTAAACTCCTTATTCTGATTCTCAAGTACTTCCTTCATAGCAATGTATGCAGGATTACTCTTGATATCTTCTGTACCTGTTTCAGGTGCACTACCTGCTTCAGGTTCTGCACCCTGTTCAGGTGATAAGTTTTCTTCTTCCATATGTTATCTCCTTTTCTTCTAAATTAAGGTGGCAATGAGGGAATCACCCTGATACAAGCCTTCCGAGCCCTGATTATGTATCCCACCTAACTAAAATATACTACATTATGTGAATATAGTCAAGTTTGATGTTGTAATCCTGAAAGAACATGTTTCCACGGCTTCTGTATGATTCTAAGTAGTGCCAAAAATCTAGTTTGAAAGACTTCAACGTCTGTTCGTCATATGATACACACTGCGCCTTTCTCCTGCATACAAAGATAATATCTTTTGATTTATGTTTATAAAAGTACATATCCTTATAACTACATACAGGTGTCAGCTGATTGTAGTTGACTTTCTTAAGGTCACCGAAATAGTCAGATGTAAAGTCATTCTCTAGTGACATATCATAGAATGATGTACCCTTAGTCAGCTTATAAAGTCTTGTCTTCATCTTCATGTCGGTAAAGTTCTTGTTTTTTAAATCTTCATAGTAGATACCACGTTCCTCGTCAATGTATACATGTTCATCATTCACCTTCATTTGTCTTATGATTTCAGGTATGTTGAGTGTTCTAAGTATATCATCATCTAATGTGTTCGCATTAGAAAGCATAATCACCTTTACGCTCTTTGAATTATCTACAGTGCCGTCAGGATTGAACTCCCTGTTACGATTGACTGTTTCAATCGCGTTCATGAGAAGCATGAACTCATTTTTCATCTTTGACATAGGGTTAGTATTAATGAACTCGTCAAATACGATATACTCTACATCTGAAAAGTCCATACCACGGAATTTACCGAATGTAGATAATGCGCCTGCGTAACCTATTATTTCAGGATTCTCGGGGTCTTCATCATCTGTAATGACTGCCATATCCTTAACTACTTTCAGATTGATATGTGTTCCTAAGTCAGCATTGATAGCCTTGAATGGATTACTTACAGGGGAACAGCAGTTCTCGACTTCTACTTCACTTCTTCTAAGATAGATGAATCTGTTTCTAGTGGTGTGCGCTCTTATGGCAAACTCTTTTAATGAGCCATAAGTCTTACCTGTTCCACGACCACCAACAAAGATGTATAAAAGAAAATTAGGATAGGAATGAATCCTATCCCAAACATTGAAGTAGATATCCTTAGAATTGGATTTCACTGTCATTGCCTTTCTTTTCCTTACGTGCATTAGGTAAGAGTTCTGCACGTAAAACGATTACACTTGTGAAGTACTGCTTCTTTCCGTCCTTTTCTGATACTGTAGTATGGATTGAACCTTCAACTAGTACCATATCACCCTTCTTTACATACTTATAAAGGACTTCTGCAGTCTTTCCAAATGCTGTTACAGAAACAAATTCTGTCTTGTCCTTTCCTTCACTGATTGCTAGTGAGTTAGTCACGAATGACTTGCCTTCACCATATTTGTGTGCCTTCCATTCTGCACAAGTTCTACCACATAAGATTACTTTATTCATATTAATTTCTCCTTTTCTATTTCATACTGATTTTAACAATAATTAATGCTACTAACATCATTACAATGAAGCCTAAACAAATATAAGTTCCTAAGTCCATACTAATTCTCCTTTACGATTATATAGATATAATGTTCTATTTCATCATTATTTTTAGTATCTATCATATTTCTAAGTGATATCTGATAAAGCTCTAACTTTCTATAATCTGCATTTAATTGTGCTAGTATATCATACTTACTACCCTTTAAATAAATACTTCTTCTATTTTCTCTAGTAAAGACTTCAACTACAAGAAGACTGTAAGGGTCAACTGTTTTTATAATTTCATCTAGTGTCATGGTTTCACCGCCTTTAGCCATAAATCACTATTATTACTGATAATATTTGTAACAATCATATCACCGACCCTATTAAGTCTGTATTCTTCAACATCAATAATCTCATGTACAGTACATACAATAGACCTATTATCATAATGGATAATAACTGACTGGTCAGTCCTGCAAAGGCTGATTACTTCATTAACTCTCATGATTTATATCCTCTCTTACTACTAATACAGTACGTGTTCCGTAATCACTATCTGGTGTTGATAGTACTTCTACAACATATAGTTTTCGTTTAAATAGTTCTTCATAATTTATCTCATTTAAATTTTTACGAAAATCACGTTCTAGTATAACTTCTTTTGTAATACAATCACCACAACCATTTATTCGTTCTACTATTTCTATGAACTCAAACATATAATAGAGACTTAGAATATATGATAAATTATTTTTGTCATTCATAATCTTCTATCCTCTCTTTTAAGTCTTCTGTACAGTGAATACGAATCTTACCGAACTCGTCCTGTAACTTAAATACCAATGCATTGAGAATTTCATCATCAAGCACTTCTAGCAGGTCGCATAAGTCTCCTGCAGGCTTGCATACAACTACAGGATATCCGTTGTAGACTATATCAACAAGTACGTCCTGCCCGCACATCATTAATACATCATATAGTGTTATTTTCTTTGCCATAATCCATACTCCTTCTTCCTTTTATACGATTCTGTTTCTTCATGAATGATATCACTTAATTCATGAATAGTGATACCGTACACTTCATACAATTTCATAACCTCTTTCAATGTGAATTGTGAAGAGCCATGCATTTTATTTCCGACTGCCTGACGTGAGATTCCTAGATAGTTGGCAATCTCTTCATAGGTAGCGGTTCTAAAACTTACAATGTTGTCCATTTTCTTATCACCTCTCTTTTCTGTACCTTTATATTACTATATTTTAGGTTATTTGTCAATAAGTAAATATAATTATTTTAACCATTTCTTCATTTCAATAGTATCAATACGTTCTGCTCTTGAGGCATACTCTTTCCACATCTTGTCTAATGTCTCAAGACCTTTCTCTTTATGCATTGCCATATCAAATAGTTCAAAGATAACATCTGAACCTATGTTATTATCAATCATCTCATTAACATTCTCTTCTAAGAATCTTCTGAACTCTGGACTATCTTCAATGTCTATACCTAGATTGCTCTTGATACCTTCAATTGCACCCTGAACACGATTCTCATTGATATACTTAAGACCGGATAAAGAAGTAGATTTACTACCTAACTTTCTTGATACTCCTAGTGCCTGCTCGTATAGAGTGTTTATATCTTCTTCCATTATCTTCTTAATACTCTCTGTATAACGTGGTCTCTCACTGCCTAGTTCACGCTGTGCATACATATATCCTGTTGTCTTTTCAGGGTGTTTATTTCTCCTTTCAATCTGTCTGAATCTTTCATTCAGTCTCTTATTCATGAGACGTACTTCTCCTGCAAGTGCTTCTTTATCACCTGCCCTTTTCATCTCGATAATTCGATTGGTTCTTTCTTCCTGTTTAGCCCTCTGTTTCTGTTCGAATTTCTCAATTCTTTTCTTATTGATTTTCTTCATAACCTTTATCTCCTTGTAATCTTTCAATGATATCTAGCATAGTATCTGTAATACCTAATGTATAGGTAGTATCAACAATTGCTAGATTACTAGCAGTGCTGAATGTACAGCCGTCAACTGTTATGTTATGTATCTCTGCTGAATTGTACTGTGCTATAGTTCTGCCTGAATCGTAGAAAACCTCGTTTCTTTGGAATCGTCTCAAGCCACCTTTTTTCTCAAGTTCCTTAGCACCCTTCTTTTTAGATAATCCTGATACAGTGATACCTAAGTGTCCGTTCTGCATATATGCATACTTCTTAGCACCTAATGTGATGAACTCGTCATATCCTTTCTCCTTATCAAATATACCCATATAATATCTCTTACCATTCACTTCTGCATAGTTCTTGATTCCTTTTTCTTCACATTCCTTGTTTAGTTTTCTGTTATACTCCTCGAACTCCCTGTCATGGTTGCCAACGAATTTCACTGAATCAGTATCGCAGTAGATAGTGTCAAGTCCTGCAATGTTAAGACCGTCTTCCAATTCGCGTCTAGCATAAGCAGTAACGAATACCCCCCATGAATAGTTAAGAAAAGACCTATGATTCTTATAATATTTATCTAATGCTTCCTGCATTTCTTCTTCCGACATCTTCTTTTCTGTATATTCGCCGTCATGGTATGCGATTTCTGTATTTAGAATATTAGTAACTGTCATACCATAGATAGAGTTTAGTTTATTTTTAGATTTCATATACTCGTAGTAATGTTCTTCATCACCTTTCAACTTTGACTTCTTCTCAAAGTAGTACATGATAGTATCTCTTAACTCTTTAGGCAGTAGACCTTTTCTAGAATAATGGAACTCCTCTAATGCGATTTCATCATACTCGTACTGTTCCTTGACAACTTCATAATCAATGTTAGTCATTGATATTGTAAGGTAGTCAGCATGTAGTATTCTTCCATTGTACACTTCTCTTTCATTACCTATCTCTAGACACTTTGATAAAGGGATATAAGGAATAGGCTTTTCTTCTCTTAATCTGATATTTTTGAAGGAATATCTAGCAATGGTGCAATACTTCCTGTTGTACTCTTCTAATGTCTTAATATCAGGAATTACCCCATAGTTCCATTTACCTATTGGATAGTCACGAGCAATCATCTGAAATGGATAAGATGAACTCAAGTCAAAACTTCCGACTACCTTAAGAATAAGATTAGTCAGATATCTATTACCTGCAGTGTTACCACCTCTAAAGCATTCTCTAAGAAGTTTATACTGTAGGAGTGTTAGCCTGCTTCTAAGAAACATCTGTCTATTCTTCTTATTCTTCCCCATTGCTTTGCGACAGTCACGTCTAACATAGCCTGTACTTGTAAGTGGTATTGTTGCAATGTTATCTTCCTTTAATAGTTCCATGACACATTCATATAAACCTTTTACATCATTAAAGCAGTAGCCTAATTCTACTTCTGTGAGTGGTGTGTCAGGGGTACGTACAGTTGAATAATCTAAATCATCTACTCCTTTATAATGTAGAGTATTAGGTGTATTTTCAATAAACTTAGCAAGTGACATATTGCTTAACTTGTATGAACATCTGAATTCTAGATGTGCAGTCTTAGCAGTTAAGATACTTCTGCTTGCCATTGCAAACACATCTGTGAAGTTGAAGTAGTCCTGAATGAACTGAAATTCAAATGAGAGATTATGTACATAGACTACTATTCTTTCACCTTCTGATAATTTGTAAGCATTTACTACCTTTTCCATGAATTCCTGCAGTTCTTCCCAACGTCTGCCGAATACTACATTCCCCTCTATACAGACCTGCCAAATATACATGAAGGCTTCATAGTGTCCTTCATTATCCTTAGGTATCTTAGAAGTCTCAATATCGAATGTCATTGGGTGTCTCTGATACATCTTATGCTTGCCACTCTTTACAATATCCTTCTTGAGTATCTCATATGGAAACTCATTCCAATAATATGCATACTGTATACATCTTGTACTCTTCAACTGACAATCACATTTAATATACATATGCTTCCTTCCTTTCTGTACTGTATCCTAATTATTCCATATACCCCTTTTTGAAACAAGTTGAAATTTAAAAAATAAAATTTCAAAATGAGAAAATGAAATGGGAAATTATATTTTTATTATAAAACTCCCCTACCCTACCATTTTTTATCATAGTGATAAATTATTATCATGATAAAATGTAAGCGTCTTACATTCTTACTTTCTATCATCTTTTATTATAGTGATAAATTTTTATTTTTCAATACTTTTTGTTAAATTTATTAACTTTATGTATTGACTTCTTACTATATATGAGTATAATTATAAGTGAAGAAAGGGAGATATACAAAAGGTATATCCAAGGAATGAAAGAAATGAAAGAAAATGTTTTTTTTAAACAAATGTATCGTGAAGTACTAAATAACGGTTTCGACTTAGTCATGGATTATAGAGATTGTTTTAGGGATGAAATGTGTAACACATTTAAAGAAGCCTCAGAAAATTATTTAGATTTCTGCCGCTATAGTAGTGATATGCTTGATGATTGCCTCGTAATGCTGAGACAATTAAACGATTTATACACACATGATAATTATATTGATTATGATATGGCGTTGAAAATTACTAAATGGTATGAATCAATAAATGAACTATTAAATGATTTTAGATATTATCTCCTACATGACTGTCACGTAATGTGGTGGGAGCGTTTTGAATCATATAAAGCAAAAAAGGGGGCTAAATAATATGAAATGTGTAGAGAAAGTAAGTCAAAAACAAATGTGTTATACAGCGGAACTAGTTAATGCTAAAAGGTTGGGTTGTGACTGCTACCATTATGAATCTATATTATCATCAAAAGAAAGAATGATAAAAGAATTATCATTATACCGTTATGACGGTAAAATAGACGTTATGCAAGATAAGTATGGTGTTTATAAAATAGAACATATACAAAAATTATATAGTGCCGGTGTTTACGGAAATAGTGGTCAACTACATTTAATCATATGGACTGATTTAGAAGGATTCACAAAATGCAAATATGTATTCTATACTAATTTAAAATATAAATTTTAATAGGTTGTTTATCAACCTATTTTTTTGCGC
>CYGL01000538.1_pt1 | contig 14421 bp, 20 predicted proteins | sample 485531 | NCBI WGS metagenome assembly CYGL01 (sample SAMEA3497897, study PRJEB9818) | human gut metagenome | reverse complement strand
CTATAAGCCTATCACCACTCAAGAGTGGCAACAGTTCAAGGTATTAGATGGTAGTGCTACAAGCGTTACTATTCCAAGCGTAGCAACTGATGTCAATTACGATGTCAAGATTGTGTGTACGAATGAAGTCGGTGCTGCCTATGAAGGCGTTGAGCGTTCCGTGTACGTTCATGGTAAGGAGATACCACCGGCTACACCTAAAGGCTTTACAATCACTCAGGATGCAGTAAATAGTAGTGTACTTCATCTATCATGGGAACCTAATACAGAGGCTGACCTATATGGTTACAGACTCTATGATGGGAACGAAGTAGTGCTTATCAAACATATAGGCGGTACCTCCTACTCGTACTTCATTCCTAATACAGGCAATTACCAATTCAAGCTATCGGCTATTGATACCTCTGGTAATGAAAGTGGCAAGGCTGAAGCACGTATTACGGCTACTGTATCTGCTGAAAGTGTGGCTACACCTAAGGCCCCTGCAAGTGGTGAGGTAAAAATAGGTAAGACGATCGTTGCTGCATGGGACCCAGTAGAGAACACCTACATCGATTACTACGAAGTGCGACTTGATAGTAATGTTGGCCAAGCTAATAACAGGCTAGCCAAGACTACAGATATTCGCTCTGAAATTAAGTTATCGGCTCGTAGAGGGGCTGTGTTCGTATATGCACACAATCCAGTCAAAGGATGCGGTCCTGCTCTTAGAATCGACTATAACGCAGTAGTACCTAGCGCACCTAAGAATGTCAAAGTTAAAGGCAATATTACGGGCGTAAGCGTGGTCTTTGATAGTATCCCAGATACTTGTATAGGCGCTAATATTTACATCGGTTCTGAGCGATATTTCGTAACTACAAACGTAAATATAATTCCTCATGACCCAGGATTATTTGATGTGAAAGTTGCTTATGTAGATGTGTTTGGTGAAGGTGCTTACTCTGATATTGTAGGTACTTCCGTACCGGCTAGTATTGACCCGGCTTTAATCGACAAGGAAGCCCTTGGTATTAAGGCTATGGACGATAAGATTAAGGAACTTACCCAAACTGCTAATGCGTATTCTACACAGGTACAAAACCTAACCACTAATATGGCTACTCAGTTTAGCCAATTAGAAAATGGTATTGACCTTAAGTTAAAAGCCTTGAATGGCGATGAGATTGTAAGCCGTATCAATCTAAGCTCTACAGGAACACGGATTGCAGGCAAGCTACTCCATGTAACTGGTGACGCACTATTCGACAATAACATCATTACTAAACAGATGCTTGCTGCTAAAGCAGTATCTGCGGACAAGATGGACGTCGATGAGTTGAGCGCGATCAGCGGTAACTTAGGTACCGTAACTGGTGGTAAGGTTATCGGTGGTGTGCTTCAAAACAAGACCGGTACATTTAAGGTTGATGAAAACGGTAACATCGTAGGTGCTAATATTACAGGCTCACGTATTGACGCTCAATCTATCGTCCAAGCAGGCTTTAAGATTAAAAACATTGATGTTCAAATCTATAAAGTAAAGCATGGTGACTGGTGCCCACTTCCTGAAGGGTTTAATGAAAGCCAATGTACGTTCGTGCCTGTTGGTTATGTACAGACTGAAAGTTATTGTAACGCAAATAACAGCGGGCGTCCTTATATTCCGCCTTTAAGAGATGACGGCTTGAAGGCTGTTGGCGAACGTATTTCGCTTGACCGTTTCAATCAACAAAAAAGGCGCTGGATAGGGTCCTGTGATGTATATCTAAGAACTAACCGCACGCATAAGGTAAATATCGGTATTAAAGGCAAGCGCCAAGCGATTGCAGAAAGCCGTTATTTGGATATGGCTACCTCTGGTAGCGACGGCTCAAATCAAGGCTTTAATGATGTTGAATGTTATTCCTACGGTGAATTATACGTCCTAGTAATTGCTAAACAATAAGGAGGCTATATGGTCGAACAAGATTTAACACTAAACTGTGGCGATGACTTTTCTATCAGCTACGTAGTACCGCCAGAAAGTGACATGGATTTGAGTCAGTACAAAGGCGCTTGTAAAATTCGCAAGCGCCCATATGACAATATGATATTAGAGTTACATTCTGTGGTAGAGTCAAAACAGGTAAGGTTTTTTATTTCTGGCCAAGAGTCAGCGGAGAAGAAAATAAAGGGCAGCGATTATATCTATGACGCGTTCCTTTATAACGATGATCACTGGCTCAAAATTGGCCAAGGTACGATTACGATCGTGCCGGATATTTCTATGCATGAGTAAGTGGGAGATAGCATATCATGGCTGAAACAAACAATACTTTGACAATTAAAGTTGACAAAGGCACTACATTACCACTTATCGAGGGGGTAGGCAAAAGCGCCTACGCAATAGCAGTCTCTCATGGGTTCAAAGGTACCGAACAAGAATGGCTTGATAGCTTAAAAGGCTTACAAGGTGAACCTGGTCCAAAGGGCGATCCATTCACCTATGCAGATTTCACCACAGAGCAATTAGAAAATTTAAAAGGTCCTAAAGGTGATGTAGGCCCACAGGGGCCGCCTGGAACTGGTGCTGATATAGATTTATCGGCCTATCCAACCAAACAAGAAGCCGAAAATCTTTATCTAAAAAAAGTTGATATAAGAAATTACCTTACTATGCTAGGCGACCCTAAGTATGCATTAAAAACAGAGCTAAACGATTATTTATCTAAAACAGATGCGACAAATAATTACGCTCAAAAAGGTTGGGCTACTCAAACATTCGCCTATAAAAACGATTTAGGTACTTTTATTAAGAAAAACGAGATTGCTCAATATGCGTTAACACCTGGCGATGCTTCTAGTCGTTACGTTAATAAATTAGAAGGGCAGTCCTTCGCTCAAAAATCTGAATTAAATGACTATGTAAAGAAAGCTGAAATCAATCAGTATGCATCAAGTACTCAAGGACCACCAGGGCCTAAAGGTGAGCCGTTTAAATATTCTGACTTCACGCAAGAACAACTTAACGCACTTAAAGGACCGAAAGGTGATAAAGGCGAGCCATTTAAGTATACCGATTTTACTGCAGCGCAACTCGAAGCATTAAGAGGGCCTCAAGGCCCTAAGGGCGAGCCATTACGCTTTGAGGATCTAACCGAAAGCCAAAAGCAACAACTTAAAGGGCCTAAAGGAGATAGCATAAGCGGAGCAGCTGCTGTTAAGTCATATGATGTTATCTGGGGTATTGCTAGAGCTGGCGAGCGTGGAAATGGTAGAGGGTATTTAGAATACAGCCCTTTGAGTAGCTTTGGAAAATTACACTTGGATATTGTATTAACGCAGAATAGTGGAAATGGTGGCGTTATTGCTACATTGCCAGCTAATGCTCCTGTTCCTTCGAGATTATTAGAGGTCGCTGTAGATGCTAATAATAACAGCGTTTACATTGAGCCTAACTCTAGGAATATTAAAGCTTGGGGCGTGCCCAGCGGCAAGAGATATATTTTTGATATTATAGGTTTCTGGAGGGAGGTTTAAATAATGGCAGATAATACTTTGACCTTGAAATTCGATAAAGACTCTATTTTACCTTTGTTTGATGGCTTAAGAGGTCCACAAGGTCCTCAAGGCGAACCAGGGCCTATTGGAGAGCCTGGGCCACAAGGTAATCCTGGTCCTAAAGGAGAGCCAGGCAGTGCTAAAAAAGCAGCAGAACTTTTAAAACAAAAGAACGTATATCTCGCCGACTCTAGCGTTGAAACAGTTCTTGCGAAATTGGTTGAGCTGGTTTGTAATACCATTAAAGTCACTTACAAACCGATAGAATATGCTCAGCCTTTAGAAGGTCAACCATTCATAGATTTAAAAGGGGAGCCACACTTCAAGGTTTCCGTTGACGACGGCGAGAAACGTGTGTTTGAGAGCGACAATATGCGTATTCCTATCTCACCATTTGGAGTTGCTAATATCTTGGTTAAATATTATGATTTGGCTGATCGTGAGGTTGGCAGTGTAGAGATTAAAGGGGTAGAGGTTCATTCCAACGCTGATGACACATTTGAGGAAAATGGTGCAAGATACTCCTTGTTTGGTCGCAAGTTGGAAATTGACGTAACTAACTTCAAAGGAAATAACGCTTTCAAAGTACTTGGGAAATGGCTGGTTACTCAAATTGATAGCGTGTCAATTAAAACAAGCAAGAATGTAAGCCTACCAACTAAAGATGGCCAAGATAATCAATATAGTTTCCGAGATAAAAATAATAATGCTATCGGTGATATTCCTATTGTTGTTGAAACTCCCCAAAATGTTGCATTCTCTAATAGAGAATATATGTACAAACCTATTAAAATAGGCACTTTACAAGATGGTGTAAGTAGTGTTTGGTTTCAAACATCCAGAGTTGAATGGGACGATAGCAAACATAAATATATTAATATAGGCGACACTGTAGACCATTTATAATCAGTCCTTAGTTAGCACATAATAAGGGGGTGCATATCTCATTTGGACTTGGCAGTTTGAATTAAACGACTTGCTTACGACATTAACTATCGTAGGCATCGTCGCAGGTGCAGGATATCGGCTTCTGATAGTACCACTATTAGACCGTATCGAAGCACAACGTAAACAAGATAATATAGACTTCACGAATAAATGGAATGCGTTAACTGAAAAGTGGAATATATTATTTGACACACTTAGTGAGTTAAAAGACGAGATAAAGCAGTCACGTGCTGAACGTATTGAATCAGCAAGTACCTTTATGATGTTAACCACTAAGATAGAATCTATGGAAAAGCAAATTAATGAGTTAAGGGAGGAATTACATGATCATACCACCTCGGCTCATGGACAGCGCTAAGAAAGTATTCCAATCTATAAGGGTGGCTAACATCCACCCTACAGGTGTATTAGCAACGAGGGCATTAGTCCTCGTCATGCTAGTACCTATTATGTTAGTAGTCATCGAATACATAATGGCATTTGCTATGGGGTACGTATCTGATGACTTAGGTAAATTAATTAGCACAGGTATTAATATCATTGATCACATCTTTATCCCAAGTGTACTAACTGCCCTTGTAGGCTTCTTAGCACTATGGGTAGACAAAGATCATAATGGTATCCCTGATAAGCTAGAAGAACAACCAAAGGTACCACCTATGATGGAAAGGGGGAGTGCGGATGATAAACGTTAGTTTAAGCGACTTAAACGGCTACTGTAGTAGGGCAGCAGGTTACATAGATAAGCTATACCTACACTGGACTGCTGGCAGATACAGCCAACAATTTGAAGATTACCACATCAATATTGATGGGTGCGGTAATATCTATATTGATGGTGAATTAACTGACCATAAAAGCCACACATGGATGCGTAACGGTAGAGCCGTAGGCATATCCTTAGACTGTGCATACGGTGCTCAATGGGTAAATGACCTAGGTGATTATCCACCAACGGCTGCGCAAATTGAAGCATTAGCGCAGGTGGTCGCAGTATTATGTGTAGACTTAGGACTACCTGCTAGTATTACCAATGTATTAACGCATGCTGAGGCAGCTGATAACATGGACGGGTGGTATGCACATGATCCATACGGGCCAACAACTACATGCGAACGATGGGACTTATGGGTAGTTAACCAAGGTGATGAACCTGGTAGTGGTGGCGATGTAATACGAATGAAAGCTAAATATTACGCTCAGCAATGGGGTAGTAATATATAGGGGGTAAATATGTATGAGAAAATCAAAAATACAATTAATGGTATTAACTATCGTTATGCTGTTATCGGTGTTATTGTGTTCATCTCTATCTTTTGCATCTGGTACATCTTCCATGAACCAACAGGAAGCAACGATAACAATTCCATTAACACAGTGGAACGAATTGAAAAGCAACAACGAGAAAGCATTGAACTTAATCGAAGTATCCAGCGTTCCATTGACAGAAGCACAGAACTTAGTCATGAAGCAAAAGAACGAATTGACAGAAGCACACAATACAATATCGACATTGGAAACCGAATTGACGAAAGCAAAAATGCTCTCAATGAAGCAAGAGATTACCTTAAACGAAATGAAGAGCTCTTTGACAGAATTGAAGGGGCAAATCGACAACGACAAGAGAACAATCAAACGCTTACGGATGCAGCGCAACCTATCTCAGATGGTGGGAGCGGGAGCAGTAATCGGAGTAGTGATTCATCGATAGAGAGGTGATCCAATAATCTCCTGAGCATGAGCAGGTGGACCCATGTGAACATGTTCCAAAATGGAACTAGTTACAGAGGCATTGATAAGAATATCTTGGCTTGCCTCTGTTGTATTTATACTATATAATTGGAATGATAAACGGTTAAAATCTATTAAAAATTTAGACAGTAGCTCAACCGTGGCTCACCCTTAAATTGTAGAAATGCAGTAATAATAAGGGTTAGTGGCGATTAGTTACTATTGTTCGAGGAGAATAGAATAAAATTAAGAACCCAGTAGACACGCAGTTTACTGGGTTCTTTTCTATTTGAGAGTCTATAAAATTGTCAAAATCTTTAACGGTAGCTCACCTGTGGCTCACCCTTTTCAATGTCTATAGGGACTGGTAATTTATTCACGGCATCTACATATTGAGCTACAGTCTTATGTGTGTAGATAGACTGTGTAATATCCTTAGCCGTAGAGTGGCCAACAATGTGCTTAACCAATATCTCAGGTATGTCTGCGTTACTGCACATGGTAATAAATGTATGACGGGTATCATGTGGCACATGCTTACCTAATTCCCATTCTTCACAGATGCGAGTGAACTCGTCACGATACCGATGCTTAGCCCAACCTGTAACCAACTTCTCTGAGCGTTTGAATTTAGCAGTCGTATATAGCTCTTCAATAAATGGATAGATACACTCGGCAATCGGTATAGCACGATCACGTCCTGCATCTGTTTTAGAACCACCGACCATATATCGGTCCTTTAGATGAACATTTTCGGACTTAAGGGAGAATAGCTCGGAAATTCTAAGGCCAGTGTAAATAAAGATTAATAAAAACCGTGCTATTTGCTCGTTTTGATGTTGCCATAGAGTATTTATATTAGGCAACGTGAAAACGTTCGCCTTGCGTGATTCTCGTGCATTTTTTGAGATTATGATGTCATTCATATAATTTTTAGTAATGATTTCGTGTTTAATAGCCACATTCATGACTCGAATGAGAATTGACTTCGTACTTTTTTGGTATGAATGGGTAAAATCGTTATCATCAAAAAATGACTGCACGTGAACAGCTCGTATTGTACTAACATCTAATTGGAGTAAGTGTCTAAAGTGTCTACGAGCGATATCAATACTTTGGATACGTCCCTTAGATAACCCTTGGCGTTTAGATTCTTCTAACGTCCATTCAAATACTTGGCCAAAGGTAGTTATTTTACGTTCTTCAAAGGCATCTGGATTAGTAGCGTACGTGGATAGCGCCTGGTAGGCTTCGCTCTGAGTAGCAAATGTGCCTAGAGATTTCTTGATAGGCTTACCATCTTCAGTCCATCCGATCGTGATTACGGCACGATATGGCTTACGTAATTTTTTATGTTTTAATTTATATACGGTCCCGGAACCGTTGGCGCGTTTCATGGCCATAAGTTATACACCTTCCTATGGTAATTCTTGCTCGGAAGTAGTATAATAAGTGTACAGGAAAAACTAAATACACCACCCCGTGCTATTTGGTTTTAAGAGGCGGCATCGTTCATTCGGTGTCGCTTAATTTTTTACCCCTATCTAGGTATTAGGTAGGGGATTTTTTTATTATTTAAACTTAATCTGTTTTTCTTGACCTCCAAGATAGTAGGTAACTGTTGGCTTTACTTCACTTAGTACTTTGGCCACACCTGGCTGTACTGGTGCTACATAAATGTGGTGATGATAGAAGGAATGAGGGAACATATCTAAACGATATGCAGGCGGTACATCCTTTACAATTAACCACTTAGCATCTACAGACTTACCATTGTCTAATGTGATTTTAGACTCATAGCCACCTGTAGCAGATAATATAGTCCAATCTTCTAACACTACCTGGGTAGTAGTCTGACCTAGAACTACTTCATCCTTTAACTCAATAGACGGGGAAGGCTTAAGTGCGAACACCAACCCCACGCACACAACAATAATGATAGGTATAATAGCTAGTTTTAGTTTCATGATATATCTCCCTTAGTTATCAATGAAATGGTGGTAAAACTGAATAAATTCTAGCTCACTTTCATTTAGTGATGATCGTCTTACCATCTGTTCAACAATATTGACATGATGGTCTATATAGAAGTCATCATTAAGAATATGAGTTAGTTCGTGCTTAATCTGTTCTCGTAGCTTCTCTTGTGACAAATGTTTGTTGACATAGATATTATGTGTGTCACAATCTGCTGAACCCTCTACAACAGCATCTACGAAAGGCAATTCACAATGAATAATATTTACTACCAAGCTAACACTCCCTTGTGTATTATTTGTTTTTAAGTTTTAGTAGCTCAATGTATTCAACAGCTTTCTCCATATCCTCCTTACTAATATCCTTTGCAGCAGAAAATAGCATATGTGCATCTGGACGTGTGCGTAGGTATTCAGCAAATGCTGCCGTCTCAGCGTCAACATAATACCCTTTGCGTTCGTGGGGAAGTGTGATTGGCTCTCCAACATTGGCTAAATCTTCTGGACTGATATTTAAACCTCTACATATTTTAATAATATTATCTATTGATGCACCTCCTACATTGCGCAATATGGAAAACAATGTTGAAGAAGGCATCCCTATGTTAGCGGCGAATTCTCGCTGAGTCATCCCATATTCTTTAATCTTAGCTTTTAAATAATCTTCTCTAGTCATCATGATAATAACTCCCTATCAATTAACTATATATGTAAATTATAATATGCACTGTCTGATATTTCAACAATAAGTTATGAATTTTTATATATAAATCCGATATTTCAATATTTAATTATGTTTAAACTAAACTTCAACGACTGTTTATTGGACATGTCCGAAATATAAAGCTATACTAAAGCCATAGAGATATCCGAAATATCGGACATCAAATATACTTTTTCATAACTAAGGAGGTGAAAAACTAATGTATCCAAATCTTAACGCAGAACTAGCTCGTAAAGGCTGGACACGTAAAGACTTAGCGAGAGAGACTGGGCTTAAGTACCAGACGCTCAACGAAAAGATGAATGGCAAGCGTCCATTTACCTTCCCCGAAGCGGTACTGGTTAAGAAAGCGTTATCAACCGAGCTTGGTCTCGAACAAATTTTTTTAACTTAATTGTCCGATATTTCGTACACGGAGGTATTCACTATGAAGCAACAAGTACCGGACATCGCTCCAGTGGTTGAAGCATTAGATAGGTTTATTATTACAACCTTAGATAATGGCTACTTGGAAGAGGTCCAATGTGTAAGTGATCTAATCAACGCAAGGGTCACTTTGGTATCCACTCATCAACAAATGACTAGCAAAGAACGGGCACTACCTATTAGAAAGGGTGGCCAACCAATCTATGCTAGACGTACAAAATAACCCCATCGGTACCGGACATACCGACAGGGTCAATCAAATAATAATTCGATTAACTTAAGTATACAACAATGAAAGGTATTTATCCATGAATAAAACAATTTTAATGACAGCAACGATCGCATCCTTAGCAGTAAATGTAATGGCTGCTAACAACAATACTTTGGAAGGCACGGACAATAACATCACTGCAACTTCCCATAGCTCAATGGTATCTGGCTATCAAAATACTATCGACGCTAACAATGCACTAGCATTTGGGACTAATAACACAGTAACTGGTGAAAATGGTTTTGCAGGCGGTAATAACGCTACTGCAGCAGGCCGTAACTCCTTTGCCTTTGGCAGTCATGCAGAATCGTTGGTAGAGTACACCGTAGCGATTGGTAACCAGGCTCGAACTGCATCCTATGATAGCGTGGCTATCGGTAATGGTGCTTTTGTATCTGGTGAATCTAGTGTGGCTCTAGGCCGTACTAATAACGTAACTGGTGAGAACTCCGTTGCAATCGGTGCTAACAATGGCACAGTAGCAGGTGGCCAAAGTGCCGTAATCGGTTACAACAATAAAATCGGTGCTGACAAAGAGCAATTAGTATTCGGCTCCAACTCCGAATCTAGTGGCCAAGGTGCTCTAGTATTTGGTACTCACGCCAAATCCGTAGCCATTGATGCTATCGCATTTGGTAACAATACAATCTCTGATAAGCCTAACGCAGTGGCCATTGGCACCAATGCAGTCACTGATGATGCAGTTGGCGTTGATGGGGTAGACCTTAACGGCACTCGTCACATCTTCGCAGGCGAACAACCTGCTAGTGTGGTTAGCTTCGGTGCTCGTGATAGAGCCGGTGCAGGTGGAGTTAAGTACTACAATAGACAACTCCAAAATATTAGCGCAGGTAGAGTCGAAGCTGACTCCTTAGACGCTGTAAACGGTAGCCAATTATACGCTGCCTACGACGAAATCAATACTATCGGAGGTACAGTGAATGGACATACTCAACAAATTAATCGAAATGCTAATAATATTGGTGCTAACACTAACCGCATTAATAACCTTGAAGGCGCTGTTAACACTAACACTACTGCTATTAACAATTTAAAAGGTCAAGTAACAGTAAATACAAAAGACATCGCAGACCTCAAAGGTAAAGCAGATGCTAATACTACTGCAATTAACCAAGTGAATGATCGTGTGTCTGATACTAACCAACGTATTGATAACTTAGGAAACCGCTTTAATAACGTTAATCAACGCATGAACAAGTTAGGCGCAAGTTCCGCAGCATTAGCAGGTCTACATCCTCTTGAATACAACAAGAATGATAAAGGTAACTTTGCTATTAGCTATGGTCACTACCGTAACGCTAATGCAGTAGCACTAGGTGCGTTCTACAGCCCTAATGAAAAAGTACGTTTAGGCTTCGGTATCACTCTAGGTGGTGAAACTCAATTCAATATCAATGCTGCGTTCCGTACAGGCAAAGGTTCCGAATACGAACTACAAGCAAAGAATGGCGAGCTTGAACAACTTCGTAAGGAAGTAGCTGAATTAAAAGCATTAGTTACTAAATAGGAGGTAGTCATGATAAAGAAAACAATCGCGGTAAGCCAAATGGCTACTGTACTTGGATGGACATTAACGGCGGTACGTGAATGTATCGCTAGGGACAAGTTCCCATTCGCACAATGTTGGCAATGCCAGGGTGCGAAAGGGAGAACATTCTCCATTGACAAAGAAGGCTTTCGGTTCTACTTAGCTAATACACTAGGATGGACGGCTAGCCGTATCGATAAAGAGTTCAAAGAGGCTCACATTCATTAATAAACGAGGTGTACAAGGATGATGACTGCAATCAAAATAATCGGATTTATCTTAATCGTAGGGGCTATGGGTTCCCTTCAATTAGACCGTGTTACATTCGGTGGGTTCTTTATGCAGGGCTTACTAGGTCTACTCATGATCATATCTGCTAACCAACATGAACGTATTACCTATCTCAAGAGGCAATTACATGGCACGCACTGAAAGAAACTTTAGGCTACGCCAGGATGTGTTTTATAAGCTATGGAACGATAAGTCAGATGAGTTTAAAACTCAAAAGGCTATCCAGGATGCAGCTGAGTTATCAAAGTCTACCATTAGACGGTTACTACTTGGTAACCGGGTAGACTACAACACAGCTCACGCCATAGCTAAGGTATTTAAGGTTGAAATACCTGTATTGTTTGGTGAGGTGATTAGTTATGAAAGACTATAGTGGGCCACAGCCTGTTATACACATGGCAGTACTAAGAAAAGGGTTCGATATAAAACAGTTAGTCTATGAGCGCACACCATATGGCTTCGTTGCCTGGTGTCAAGAAATCGGTATCAGCCCTAATATTGTAAAGCTAAATCGTGGTGAATGTTGCCGTATATCTACTGCTGAACTCATAGCTAAGAAATTACGAATGTCCTTTAATTGCTTATTTAAACGTACCACCATTAAACAAAACTCATGGGGCAACAGATTTGGATATAAGTTAAAGCATGACGAATTCAAAGCCTTGTTAACTAAGAGAAAGCTGAACGTACAGAAGGCTGCTGAAATATGCGGTATCCACTACGTCACGCTATACACCTATTTAAGGAATAAGAGCGTGGCCAGATTCAAAACAGCAGTCATTATAGCAGATGGTCTTAAGGTTCCCATAGAATCTATATTTCAAGCACAAGATTACTAAGAAAGGTAAACATAATGGACAAGATTAAAATCAATTCATTTGAACTAGAGAACGTGAAACGCGTCAAAGCAGTATCTTATGAACCTACAGAAAATGGCCTAACAGTCATTGGTGGTAAGAATGGGCAGGGTAAAACCTCTATATTAGACGCCATTGCCTGGGCGCTTGGTGGAGCTAAATTTGAACCATCCAGTGCTGCACGTGAAGGCAGTTATAATCCACCGAAACTTGAAGTAAAGCTATCCAATGGGCTCGTGGTAACACGAACTGGTGCTAATAGCACACTTAAAGTATTGGATCCAGAAGGTAAGAAATCTGGCCAAAAGATTTTAGATACTTTCATTGGTCAATTAGCATTAGACCTTCCGAAGTTCATGGAAATGAGTGACAAGGAAAAGGCTAATGAATTACTTCAATTATTGGGCGTAGAAGACGAGTTAAAGAAGCTCGAGGGTGAATACCAAGAGGTATATGCTAAACGTCATTCTATAGGCCAAATTGCAAGCCAAAAAGATAAATACGCAAAAGAGTTACCTGCGTATGATGAAGTTCCGCAGGAACCTATTAGCGCATCGGAACTCATTAAACAACAACAAGATATCTTACTTCGCAACGCTGAAAACCAAAGAAACGTAATAACGTATCTGCTATCAAGGCTCAGATGGTGACAGTCAATAACTTAGTTGATGAAGCCCAACGTAAGCTCGAAGAACTTCAAGCTAAGCAGACACAACTAGCTGAAGACTATGATATCGCAACGACTGCAGCTAAAGACCTAGAGGATGAATCTACTACAGAACTTGAAGAACAAATCAAGAATGTAGATGAAATCAACTCTAAAGTACGTGCTAACCAAGAGCGTCAACGTGCATTGCAGGAAGCTGCAGACTTCAAAGAAGAATACGACCAGTTAACGGATGACATTCAAGACATTCGTGATCGTAAAAATAAACTGCTTGAATCTGTGGATATGCCACTACCTGGTCTATCCATCCAGGAAGGGGTACGTTATCTATAAGGGCAAGCAATGGGACTGCATGAGCGGTGCTGAACAGCTCAAAGTAGCTACTGCGATTGTAAGAGCTCTTAATCCAAAATGTGGCTTCGTATTGATGGACAAGATGGAACAAATGGACATCGATACGATGAAAGAATTCGGGGGTTGGTTAGAACAAGAGGGATTACAAGTCATTGCTACTCGCGTTACTAACAACCTGGATGAATGTTCCATCATCATTGAAGATGGCCATATTAAAGGCGAAGAGTTTAGCACAACAGGTAAGACTACCAAGGCTAAGCCTAAAGCTAAAGTAGGACCTAAAAAAGATGTAACGGAAGAACCTAAAGTAACAGATGATTGGGGGGAATTTTAATGAAGATTGTAACAGGTAAACGTAAACGTGCTCAAAAAGTCGTTTTGTATGGCACCGAAGGGATTGGTAAAACCACCTTCGCAAGCCACTTCCCATCTCCAGTATTTATTGACACAGAAGGTAGTACCGACCACTTAGACGTGGATCGTACTGAAAAGCCTACATCATGGACAATGCTTATCTCCTTTATCAAGGAATTCGCCATGATGCCAGGCGGTTATCAAACATTAGTCATTGATACCATCGACTGGGCTGAGCAGTTATGTGTAGAACATATCTGCGCACAACATCAAAAGAAAGGTATTGAAGAGTTCCCTTACGGCACTGGCTATGTATATGTACGTGAGGAAATGGGACGCTTCCTTAACTTACTTGATGAAGTAATTAACGCGGGTATGAACGTAGTACTCACTGCGCATACCCAAATCCGTAAGTTTGAACAACCTGACGAACTAGGTACATATGATCGCTTTGAGCTTAAACTAGGCAAGAAAACAGGTAGCCAAACTTCTCCACTCATCAAAGAATGGGCAGATATGGTGCTCTTCGCTAACTACAAAAACGAAATCATCACATCTGCTTCGAATAAGAAGAAAGCAGTCAATGGTAAGCGTTTAATGTATGCTACGCACTCACCTGCGTGGGACGCTAAAAACCGTCATGGATTACCTGATGTGATGCCATTTGAATATAGCCAAATCGCTCACGTTATTCCTGATGATGTACTACCAACTGCTGCAGCCGATGAATTGGCCAAAGCAAGCACTGAAG
>CYGL01000537.1_pt1 | contig 14439 bp, 26 predicted proteins | sample 485531 | NCBI WGS metagenome assembly CYGL01 (sample SAMEA3497897, study PRJEB9818) | human gut metagenome | reverse complement strand
GTCGGTTAATGACTTGTAAAAATTATTTTCATAATAAACAATATCATCAAGCCAGTAAGTCTTGCCTTCAACAAATAAAGGAAGGAAAGGAAAATCTCTGAAAAAATATTCTTTAAACTGTTCGGTTGTCACTGTTTCAAAAATATTTGTCATTTTCTTTGATTTTCCTTTCTGCGTTATTAGAGAGTTTATATGATATAAGAGTTTACTTTGTCTTTTTTTTAGCTTTTTCCTCTGCCTTCTTGAGGTTTTCAAGTTCGGCTTTGAGTTCTGCATTTTCTTTTTTCAAAGCCTCTTTTTCGGCTTTAGCTTTTTCCTCTGCCTTCTTGAGGTCGGCAGGGGCTACATATTCAACCACGCCGTCGATTTTTATCCATACATCTGCAACTTCTTGCGGAATTTCTTTTACTTCGTCATTCGCAAGCGTATATGTAGTTTTTGTTGTTCTGCCGTCTTTGTCTGTCTTAGTTACGACGTGCTGCAAGCCGTAACTTGTTTTATTGTGAAGTTTCATTTTTTCTTATATCCTTTCTCTTTTTTTAAAAGAGAGGGGATAAATCCCCTCGTCTTATGCCTGTTCGTCTGCATAAAGCATTGTTGACTTTTTCTTCAACTGAACGCCAGTGAACTGACCTTCTGCATCGGAAGTCATATCTAACGCCCCTTGAGCATAAAGTGGGTGTGGTGTGTATGCTTTTGGAACATACATTACGAGGTTATCAACGTCATCGTTGTAGAATACGTGTCTACCATGTCCGCCATTACCAGCTTCATTGTTATACAATGAGTGAACAATTCTGAAATCAGCAGGTGCACCAGCCGCTTTGAATGCTTTTTCAAATACATCAAGCAATGTTGGCATACCGAAGGTGTCGCCATAAGGAACACCCAAAGCCATATAGCTTTCAGTTGGCATAAGCCATTTGTTAGGCATATATGTGCCGTTTGTAGTGTTGAAGTATGTTGAAATTGCACTGCCCGCAAATGCTTTGATTTGTGCAACAGTCATATTTTGCGGTGCTACAGGAAACAATGATGTATTAACTGTTACGCCCGGTTGATTTAACAAACCGAATGTTTGACCGTCTTTCAAACCGTTGAACAAGGTGTTTTGAATACCTAACTGCCATGTTTTAGCACGTGCTTTTTCTTTCTGTTCAACGATATCAAAACCTACACGATTTACAGCTGCCATTTTGATTTCTTCGTTAGAAACAGAATATTTTTGTCTGTAGAAGTTGTTTTTAATAGAAATGCCGTCTACAGTGATATCTGCTGTTGCATCATTGTGAATACCTGTTGACGCAGGATTAATAATACACTGTTCAAAAGGTGCACCAACATACGCACTTGTAAATTGGAAGATTTGACCGGAGTATGCACCTCTGCCCACATCTATTTTGATAAAGTCGGACGGTGTAAGCCCACCTAATTCATAATATTTAGCCTCAACTACACCTTGTACAATTTCAGTAATTGTGTCTACTGTCTGAACTACGCCTGCATTAGGATAATCAAATAATGCGTTTACGGCTTTAAAAGTCTTATTAGCGTAGCTGTCAGCGTCGAATAATTTAACATTTCCCATTTATTTAATCTCCTTCTGCTATGCTTTTGGTTCAACACTCGGTTGAATTTGTACTATAATCAAATCGCCTTCAAGTGCGGCGGAAGTCCACGCAATACCAACATAACCTTGTTCAGCGGTTGCTGTGCCTACAACTTTGTTTTCTGCTGTAAACTGGAGCTTTGTGCCACGTTTAATATTTGCCGCTCCTGCGGTCATATAAACGAATGACCCTACAGGGAATACAGATACTCTATCATTAGCTATAAAAGCGGACTTGATTGCGTTATAAACAACAACACCGCAAGGTGTATCTTTTACATCTGCTTGTTTTACGACGATTGTATCGTCAAGATTTTCATCATCTGCCAAAGCTACCACAGCCCCCGGTACAAGTGCAGATACTGCTGTAGGGGAAACAAGGCAACCGTGAATGATTGGTTGGTTAGGCAATAATGCAGCCTGACCGGCTCTAGGCATAATGCCTCTATTTGTCAATGAAATAGAATTTGCTACCATATCTTTTGTCCTTTCTTTATTTATATCGTACCATTTACCCCTAAAACATTTGTTTTCCGAGTTCAATAGCTTGTTTTTGGGTCATGTAAGTCTGTTTTTGACGAGTTTCAGCACCTTCATAGAAGAGTTTTTTAAGTGCATCCATAGAGTTTTTAGCTTTTTTGTTTTCAGCCTTTTTCTCAAGTTCATCTAAAAGCTCATCTTCTTCGTTTTTGCACTTATTTTCTGCCTTTTCGTCTTTCTTCTCTTCTTTCTTTCCCGGCTCTTTTTTATCGTCCTCTTCGTTTTCTGCTTTTTCTTCTTTTTTGTCCTTTTTGTCGTCATCATCTTCTTCGTTGTCAGCAGTGCCGGCTTCGGATTTGTCATAAGCTAATTTCTCCATAATGCCGATACATGTACGGATTGTTTCGTCATCAGCCCCTGCGGATTTCAAGATACCTGCGACTTTGTCAATGCCGGCACGTTTGTCGTCGTCGGCATTAGCGGCTTTGTCGTCCTTTTTGTCTTTTTCTGCGTCGTCAGCCTCGTTTCTTGCAGTCAATGCAGAAATGAGTTTGCTAAAAAGAGTTTTTGTTTCTTCGTTCATAATTGCTCCTTCTTTGTAATTTTCTATATATTCAATGATTGGTTGATATTCGTTTGTTTTTGAATTCACCGCAATTATTGCGTCCTCATAACGTGGGCTGTCTACGATTGCGAGGTGCTCAAATCTACCATTCAAAATCTCTTTATCGTACGGATTGCCATTATGGAGTTCACCGTCAGGGTTGTCAGAATACTCTGTAATTTCGTATTGACATGACACTGTATATCCCTTTTGTACAAGGTCTATCGCCTCGTTATCAAAGAGAACACCCTCACACCAAAACCATGCGTCTGATGGCTCGAAATACACACGGGAAATAACGCCTACACGCTGTTCTTTTGCGTTTTCATCAGTTACATCCTGATGATTAATAACCACAGGGCACCCGATAAATGTATTTGCGAACTTGTCAATCGTTTCTTTTTTGAGCAAGCACACGCCAAAAGGGTATTTTACAAGCCCTGCTTGCAAAAACCTAGATTTAAAAAATCTTCCTTTCCCGCCTGTGTCCTCATTCAAATATATTGAATTAATAGCTGTTACATTCATTTTTATACCTCTTAGAGATATTGTAACATTGAGCTTGAAAATGCTTAAAATAAAAAGGGGTACAAACTGTACCCCCATGGATTGTATTAAGGATAAATTAATGTGGTTTATTATCAGATATTTAAATTGCTATTTTTTGACCGTTTTTGTCGATACGAGTTTTTATAAATGGATTATCATCGCTGTATGGGATTGCCTCACATCGACAGTTATAAGTCTGTCCCGGCAAACCAACATTCCCGTTATCATCAATTACTGGCGGGTTGTCATAGCTAAATATCTTATTATTTAAGTGTTTATGACGGTCACGCTCACGCCCGTCAAGAATGGTTTTCCAAATAAACTTGTCAAATCCCATTTCTTGATAAGTCGATTTTTTGTATTCAGCAAGCATTAAAGCTGTTTCATTACGTGCCCAAAATTTCGCTTTACGGCTCATTATTCCATATTCGGTTTCAAGCATTTTTTGGACGGTATCAGCCCTGTAACCGTTTAAGATTGCCTCTGCGACCTTTTGCCGCATTTCAGGAATTCTTTCATCACCAAAAAACTTTATAGCATAGCCTTTGACGTTGTTAACGTAATTTTCGGCGATTTCTGCTTTCTGTTCTTTTGAAAGTTCGGGTTCAATAACATTTAGGTGCTTTGTGTTCTTTTTTACCTCGTTGCCTGCGTCATCAAGTATGGTAACAACTTCGTTATTGAATACCATTCCGTCAATCATCATGTCGAGATTGCCTTCAACCTCTTGCAAAAACGTTTTAACAGCGTCGACCTTCTGCATAGCAAGCGTTTGATTTTCCGAGATAGCCACAAGCATTGATTGAGGGATTTTGTCATAAGGGATTTTATAAGTTTTTGTCCATTTGTCATAAACTGCCCCCCAACTTTCCAAAATACGTGATTGCTGATTAGAAAATCTCACCTTTGCTTTAAATCCGCCCGCATCCTTCACATAGAAAATATTTCCTGCTTTTAATGCCTCTAAAAGCGGATTATACTCGATTTTTTGCCTTAGCAGGCTTAATTGCCATAATTTCAAATAAAGGCTTATATATACAGTTCCAAAAATAGGAAAACAAAGCCTTTTCAATGAGATTAGCATAGCTTTCTTTGATTTTAAAATCTTTTATGGCTGTAGGCATTTATTAATCCTTTGTAATGTCTTTGAATTCTGTAGTGTCCCTGTCTTGCGTAACCAGTGGAACATCTTCCAACTCACCACGTAACGCCTTTGTATCATGGATAAAAATCTGCTGTTTTTTCAAATATTCCATTGTTTCTTGTGGACTCAATAACTGTCTATCGAAAAGCTGTAAAACGTTGGTTAGTTTATGGTCTGCAATGTTTTGCTCATCGATTGCCGAAAGAACACGCAAGTTTTTCCACGTTTTTACAAGGTCTTTGATCTCGTGCCCAAAAAGCTGATAACAACGGAGTTTTAGAACCCATTCAATCATTGCGTCGTCAGGAGTTCTGATTTCATTTTGAATTTGTGAATTGTAGTTTTCAAGGCTATCTTCACCACTGCCAAAGCCTGTAACGCCTTCACCCCAAATTTTATTTACTGGCATATTCGCAGAACCTGACATCATAATTCGGATTTCTTTCAAAATCTCTGAAATACCCGAGAATGTCAATCTGTTTTTGCTCGTATTCGTCATTTTTTGATAATGTAATTTGCGATTTGTAATTTTTATTTCTCGCAATCATATCAACCATTTTTTGTAACGCACGTTCGCCATTTTGGGAAGATAACGCCGTTGAAAGCGTTTCCGAGCTTTCAAAACATCGGTCTTAGCCTCGTCGAGAAGTTCAAACAAAACATTGCGAGCTTTGAAAAAACTGTGCCATGTCTTGAAAAATCTGTTCATAAACTGAAATGCCCCACCCTTGCACTTGTTGAGAAATAAGAAACGGAGCTTTTTTCCCTTTAAGAACAAATACACGGCTTGGGTGAATGTTTGTCATATTATTTGCATTGCTTTTTTGATACTGGACAAGCCCCCATGTCCCATTAGGAAGATTGATATTTCCTTCTGAATAAACCATTTGCCACCTGTCAACAGCGATGAATTCAAGCTCTTTGCCTTCGAGCTCGTTCAAATCCAAAGGTTGGCTCAAATCGTTAGTTTCATCTAAGGCGACCAAAGCACCCCCACCAAATAATCTCGCCCACTTCCGAGCTGTTTTTATTTCGTCGATATCTTTTCTGACAACTTTTTCAAGCTCATTGATTTCGTTTTCGTCAATAGTGTCGGCGTCTAAATCAAAGCCACCGTCTTTGTATGCTTCGTCAACGGGAATATCGACAATTTTTGCCAAAATCCCAAAGGTTTTATAAAGATAGGTCAATAAAATCTGTTGCAAGCTCAAAATTTCAAGAGAAATGTTGTTATAACCGTTTACACTGCTTAACGACTGGTTATAATTCATGCAATCCCAGTCTGACAATCTCAAAGCCATATCAAGCGAATTTCGTGCAGTCAAACCGCCTTGAATCACCGCTTGTTTTTCCAAACTTACAGAATTGCTATTACTTGCAATTATTTTATTTTTTCTTCTATTTTTTGCCATAATTTAAGTGTAGCAAATTGCATGAAATTACATAAAATAGTCTAATAGCCCCACCGTGGTTTTGCTCAAGCCTTCTTGTATCAAATACACAAGGGCATCGACTTGGTCATCATGAGCGTGACTGTCATCACGACTAAACGCTTCACACTCATTCAACAAATCAGGATTAAATCCATAGAATTCATCATTTGGCAAATATACTTGTCCTGCCTCCATATATGTTAATACATTTTCACAGCGGGTTAATTTATCCTTATCACCCTGCAAGCCTATTACAGGAATGCCATATTTCGCTTTTAACCCTTGAATTAAGCCTGTTCCACTGGCTTTATCTTCAATATAAAGCCCATTGCACATAATACCTGTTTTCTCATCACGCTTAAATCTATTCCAAAAATTCACCGCCATTTTTTCGAGTTCAGGAGCTTCCCATTTACCACGTATCAAATCAAGTATATGCAACTGATTTTCATTCGTAATACCACCTGCAATAAATACGCTGTAATCGTTGTGCTCTTTGACCTTCATTGCCGTATCTGCTGTAATCAATATACGCTTGTATCTGTATTCTTTTTCTGTTGAATAATACCTGAAATAAGCTCGCTTAATGACCTGCCCACCTAATATAATAGGCTCTTGCTGATACTGTGATAAAAACATATAACTGTTCTTTTTAAGCTCATCAATACGCTGTTGCGTGTACTGTGAAGGAATTTGACAGACTTCGTTTTCATCTAATAAAGGTTTTCTAAGCGTTTGAAAATTGTATTTCTTTTCAAGTGCCCCTGACAAATCCTCAACATGTAATCGCTGTTGAATGTTTATAATCGGCACTTTAGGGTTATTTAAACGGCTTAAAAGTGTTTCTTCGTAATATCTGACAACTTTATCTCGCAAAGTCTGTGAGCGAGTATCAGCAGGCTTGTTTGCGTCATCTATTATTAAAGCTCCTGAAAATTTTCTTGCAGAACGTATGCCACTGCCGTAACCGGTGATTTGACCACCGATAGGAGCGAACAGGCAAATTCCGCCCTGATACGTTGTAATCTTTTTGGATGAATAAATATTTTTGCCAACATAGAATTGTTTTAAATAGTTATACCAAAAATCATCAGTTGGCGTAATATCTTGCTCGCCCTCTATAACTCTTGTTTGCGGGTACATAGCTTTATAGGCTGGGTGCTCAAGTATATTCATCAGTTCCTTTGAAATATTCGCAAGCAAGCTTTCTGAATAAGATGTATAGATGAAATTCATCTTAGGGTTAATAGTCCAGCAGAAGGCAATAAAATACTTTGCAAGCGTGGTTTTTGCGGAACGTGGGGGAACATTGATATTTATACGGGTGATATCTTCGTTATAAATATCCTGCATAGTTTTGAACAAATCTGCGTGAATAGGCTCTACGACAAAAGGACGCTCTTCAACAATTCTGAACATGTATCTCATCCATGTTTCAAAGCCTCGTTGAAGAAGTCGAAAGCCCAAAAATTCTACATCGATATTATCATTCATTTATGACCTTATCAATTTCGTCGTCTGCTGTTTTCTGTTCTGCTTTAGTAACGTAAACCTTTTTAATTGTTGTCAAAGGCTCGCCGTCTTTGCCTGTAATCTCTTGCGAGGTTTTATCAATCCAACCGAGATTTTTAAGTGCAAAAATAGCACCTGTGCAATTTTGACCTTGTAGCATTTGCTCGTATTCTTTTTCAATAAAAAGTCGTGCCCTTTTTACTGTGTAAGAAAATGCAGGGCGTTTTTCATAATCATAAAAGGATTGTCGGCTTTCAAAACCGCAATAAAGACATAAACCACAAATTGTAGGAATAGGTATTTCAATAACTTCACCACTTTTGGTAAAGAATTTCTTTTTGTCAGGACAATTTTTGAAATATTGGTCGATTTTTGCCTGTAATTCTTTAGCAGTTTTAAATCTTGGCATACCTGTCATACTACCCTCCTTTATATTTTCTTTAATGGAATATTCCCGAGTTTATCTAATATAATAATCGGTGCAACAATAGGTGCAATTAACACTGTTGTAAACATATCACCTAATGTAATTGTCATCGCAATAAAATCTTCTCTTTTTTCAAAAAGTACAGATAAACATAAAATTTCTGACATGAAAAAATATATTGCGATCAATATTAATATCATTATTTACGCCCCTTCGCTTTTTGTATCATTGGTTGAATGCTCTCAAGTGCCTTTTCAAGTTCTACGCCGTCAGACAATAAATGTATCAATTCTTTGTGAATTTTTATTCTGTCATCTATATAAAGATTTTCAGTGCCGATAATTTCTGCCTCGATAACCTTGAAATCTTCACCTTCAAAATCTTCGCTATGATACGAATACCTATCTCTATTATAGACATAGTGCCAAATTCGCACTTTTGAGCAACAAAATACCTCTGTTTTATTACTGAACAGAGGTACTGGCATAAATCCTGCCAACTTTTCATAGAGATTTTTCATCTCTGTATATGGATTGGTTACTATATTAAATTTGTGTTCTTTTTTCTTATAAGTGCCTCTTTTTCGATTTAATTTCTCGATTTCTTTTTCTGTCATGTAATCTTCAACAACAAATAAAGTTTTCAGAGGCTCTTTTTCTTCGTCTTTTTTATTTTTACCATATCCAATATTTTTGAAATCTTTAGCCGCAGTATTCATCAATCCAAAAACCTAACTTTAGTAACCATTATTAGATTAACAGATTTTGCATTTAAAAGATATTGACCGAAAGATACTATTGTTAAGATATATTAATGATTATAGATAAATAGGCTTGACATTTTTTCTATAAAGTGCTAAAATATAAATGCAGTTAGTTAATTGAAAGGATTTTTAAAATGATTATGAACTTAGATTATGAATTTGAATTAGACGGTAAAAATTATCGTGGCATTGGTGTTGATATCGGTGATACTTGCGAGCTTGAGGAAGAAGCAAAAGATGTCGAAGGGTTGAAATTGTCTGCAATTTGTCACGAATTTGATTTGACTTGTGACGGAGGTGAAGAAGAGGCAAAGGCTTATGAGCTTTTGGCTAATGCAAAATTTAATTATTGTGAATTGGCTTTGGATTTTTAGAGGTTTTTATGGAAACGAAAAAAGGCACAAGGGGCGGATATCGCCCCAACGCAGGGCGTAAAAAAGGGAGCAAAAATAAAACCTATACCGACAAAACTCTCACGTATTACCGTAAAGTTACTCCGGAGGAGTACGACAAACTTGAACTATTTTTAAACGCATTGCGGAGCGGTCAGCAAAATTCTATTTTAGCTGAATAGGCTTCATTGTAAACGTACGCATGTTCACACCCTTTTTATAAGCGGCTCTGCGAAGGCGATAGAGGTATTTTAAGTCTTTGTCTCCATTTTCCATAATAAGGACGCAAGCGGGCTGCTTGCCTGTTTCTCTGCCGTAGTAGAGTGCTTGCCCCACGCATTCCGCCCACTTGTTGGCGAAATCGAACTCAACTGCGAGCGTGTCCGTCAAGCAGTCGACACGTGCCTTGTCTTTGAGGACATACTCAAGTTGTCCGTTGTGAGCTTTGCACCACTGCGTCTGATACACCTTTTCCGGATTATAAACGCTGTTTTGCGTTGACTGGCAATACAACAAATATTAATGTTATTAAAATGAATATCCTTTTCATCAATTTTTAGTAAACTTTTTTCTTAAATCGTCAGTATATAACCCCAAAACATACGCTAAGATCCACGAAAAAGCGGTTTTTAACTGTCCAAATAGGATTGAAGGGTTTTGCCACACAAAGAGAACTACAACAATATCAATCAGAAACGCAATGAATACGAACGCTAAAAGGGGCACAAGCCACAAAAGATTTTTTATACAGTATAGCCTTAACGAATGAAACGCAAGTTTTGTTTCGATATTAATCTGATTATTGATAAAATTATCCGAATATCGATATTTCTTGCGTGGACGTTTTTCTTTAAACTTATCTGTATTTATTACGTTTGTTTCCATTAAAAAATTTCAATCCCTAAATTATTAGCTCTGATACTTGCAGCACCAACTGACACTTTGAAAGCAAGTGCAAGCTGTACTAAATCTTCACACTCATTAGCTTTTTTGATGAATTCATCTTTTGGCATTAGTAAATCTGCGGCAAAACTGTTAGCTTCCACTTCTAATTTTCTATAGTTTTGCAAAGAATAATCTGCACGTGCCAACACTGGATTAATACCGTCACCCACTTTGTACATAGTTGGCAAAAGTTCACCATTATCTAAAATGTTCTTGTGCAATATAAAATGCCCTATCTCGTGTGCAATCGTGAATTGCTGACGTGTCGCAGGATGTTTTTTATTTACACAAATATAGTAACCTTCATCATCTTTAGAAATATACCCTGAAAGATTATCATTATCTAATTCGATACCATATACTGATATCCCTAATGCTTCGGCTAATTCTACAACATTAACCGGTACAGAATGGATATATTTTTCTTTGATTTTATTAAATTCCTCAATATTCATATTCTCATTTTACATTATCTATGAAGAAACTACAAGCCCCCATAAATAACTACACATTTTTTTAAACTACCCAGTCGGGTAATATCTTTTTGCAAAACTTAATTAGATAATGTGTGCAGGTCTCAAAAATTAGGGGGTATACAAATGTGTACTTTAGTTGTCAGAGTTACAAATCCTAGCGTTGAAAAGAAAATTGATGAACTTAGAAGAGAAAATACCAACATGTCGGACTTTGTCAGTAATTTGTTTTTTATGCACGAAATGCAAAGAAAAAAGGAAATTAAAGCCCACGGCTCAAATTTTTCAAAACACGTCCTTTAACTTGAATTTCAACGGAGGTATTCGGCTGTAGCGTTTCGATAGGGTACTTAGAATTTTCCGAAATGATATCAAGTTCACCGGTTACACGCAAGCGTAGACGTTTGACGTACCAGTCATTATTTATCGTCAAAAGGAATATTCCGCCGTTATGAAAATCTGTGCGTGCTGTGTTTACAAGCAAAATATCATCGTCATAAATAAGCGGTTGCATGCTGTCGCCACTGGCTTTAATACAAATGAGATTTTGAGGATTCTCAATCTTCCAAACGTCTTTTATAAGCTCTTTTCCTATGCGAACGGGCGTAATCTCTGCATCCGAGAGTAGCGTTATGCCATGTCCGCACGACGGATGAATATTCACATATTCAATTTCAAGCGAATGATTATCACCGCCACGAAGGCTTACGCCGTAGTGTGCCTCAATTTTCTCAATTTCTTCGTCGGAAAATTCAGCGTCCCTTGCGACCCTACCAGCTATGGAATTTTGCTTGACGCCGATAATATCACCTATCGCCTTTTGCGATGGTCTAAAATCTATTAAGTTTTGTAAAGTGTCAAAAAGCACACTACTACGCATTTTTCATCCTTCCTACATCAAATATATTAAATATCTTTTTTTACGATTGACTTTTATCCTATCTTGTGATACATTGTTACCATAAAGGAAATTGAACAATGAAATCAGAACAATTTGCGGTTAGAGTGACGAGCGAACTGCTTAACACAATCGACAATTATGCGAAGGAACATAAATGGACACGTAGCTTCGCAGTTTGCGAAATCCTCGAAAACCACTTCAATAAGAACTATGAACTATCGGGAGATTTACGATAGTTATTTCAGAGAAAAAGGGAACTTCAATAGTTCCCCAAAATCTCCTAAACGATAATACCACAAACAGACCATTATAACTACTTAATGGCTTAGTTTGTAATACAAATTTACATTTGTACTTTGACAACTGAATAATTGACGAAGATAGCCGCATGGCGACTGTCGGTATGATAAATTTTTAATCAGTCGGCTACAAAATGTAACCGACTGCCATAAGAATTTATCCTTTAAAACACGGGGACAAAATTTGTCATTAATAAACACTTCTTGAGATAATACACACATATATAAAATCAATCACAAGTCCCCGTTTTCCTTAAATTTTTCTATGAGGGCACGAGCTATTTGGTACTCCTCTCTAAAAAACATAGTAGTGTAAATCAAACACCCTCTTTTTCTAATTTTCTGAGGGCAACCCCCAAGTTTACACATATATCCATTTAGTTCACAAAATATTTGCTTGCCCTCTTTTCCTCAAAATTAAGAGTGCGTTGGTGTTGTTACTAAGTAAAAATCTATTGCTATAAACAACGCACTCTTTCCCTTATTCGATGTTGGCAATGCTGACATCACAAAGTGCCATGAACGTGTAACCTAACCTAATCTACTAATCATTCTACCGTGGCACTTTTTTAAAAGTTTAAAAAAGAAAGGAAACATATTATGCAACACGAAACAATCGGCGAATTCTTCGCAACGCTTTTATTTTTTGGCGTCCAGTTCGCAATGGTAATCGGAGGTGCTTTTTATGCTATCGATTAATGACAGGGCTGAACTGGTCAATCTTGCAATGCAAGCAGAAGCTGAACACTACAATCAGTATTTTATGCGTGGTGCAAGCGAAACATTGAAAGAATTTGCCGACATCCACGGCATTAAGACATTATGGGGCTTTTTAATCAACGAAACTCCGATTACATACCGACTTTACTTAGAGTTTTGTTTGCAAGGCTCAAACGCCTTTATAGCAAGCCCGAGTTTTAAGGTGGTGTAATATGGCGAGCGAAGATCATTTTTTAAATCAAGACCCAAACAACCACGACAGCGAACTTGAAAGCCTTCTTGCCACAAGCTCATTAAGCTTTGATGACTGCTTAGTTCTTTTTCAAAACAAAAAAATAAGCAAAGAAGATTTTGAATTCTGTAAAGATTGGTTTGAATTTTACAGTTAGTTAGATGAAAGGTAGATGAAATGACAGAAGAATTGAACAGCATTGTTGATGAAATGCTCGAAATCAAGGATTTGCAAGCTCAACACAAATTTGAGCTCAAACGCCTTGAGCAACAAGAAGAACTCCTGAATGTAAAGCTCATCGGAGTTCTAAAAAAGATGAATGTAAATGAAATGGTTTTGCCAAATTGCAAATTCGGGATGAAAATCTCGACAAGAACGGCATTTGACCAGAAATTATTCAGCAAAGAAAACCCTGAAATCTTTGAAAAGTACAAATTGACAAAAGAACAAGAGAAATTTGAGTTCAAAATAGGCAATTTTGGCTAGGGGGTATGATGAATAAGTGGGAAATTTACAACGATAATGAGCTTATGGAGCTTAAACAAACTGCAATCGAAATGCGTGATTTGCGTTGGCTGAAAGCAATTAACCGCTGAAATAAACAGGAGGAACAGAGATGAGTAATGTTTTTGAAAAGTTGCAAGACGCTAGAGTTCGCCTCCAAAATTTGAAAATCAAAAAAAGCGGGGAGAATAAATATTCCGGTTTTAAATATTTTGAAATCGGGGATTTCATCCCGCACGTAAATTCAATCTTTTTAGAATTAAAACTTTGCTCAAACTTCAGCATAAAAGATAATGTTGCAACACTTGATATTATCAACGCTGAAAAACCCGACGAAATAACGACTTTTTCAATGCCGACAACAACCCTTGAATTAAAAGGATGTTCTGCCATTCAAGCATTAGGTGGTGTGAATACATATTGCCGACGCTATTTATATTTAAATGCCCTTGAGATAGCTGAAAACGATATGCTTGACGCTAACGCAGGTAATATAACAGAAAAATAAAAAACAGACCGCTACAAAAGCCACTGACGAAAGTTCGGAGTTACCGCAAGGATTTATAGGCAACGATGAAAATGCCACCTTAAAAAAGGTTCTGGGCGGTGCAGAATGGGCTAAAGTTATGACGGAACATAGAGGCAAAATTACATTCGATACATATTACAAGTTGCTCGAAGAGAGCGAGAAAGGATAAACTATGACTACAATAGGTGCAGGTTGGACAAAAAAAGATAAAAACGGTGATTTCTTTATCTCCACAAAATTTGATGAGGCGATTTTGCCGTTAACATTAACCTCTGAAAAGAGATTGATTATTAAAGTTAATAAAAACAAGGAAGAGGATAATCACCCCGATTACTACATCGATATTTTTGTACCACAAGAGCAAAAAACCGAAAAAGGTCAAACTAATACAGGTTTCCCAGTATAAAACGGAGGAGAAATGACTAAAAGATTTGTTGATACTGAACTTTGGCAAAAAGAATGGTTTCAAAATTTAGGTTTAAAATACAAACTTTTGCTTAAGTATATTTTTGAGAATTGCGATTGTGCGGGCATTTGGAATATGAATTTTAGCTTAGCGTCTTTCAGCATCGGGGATAAAGTTAACCTCGATGACGTTAAGTATATTAATTCGAATAAAAAAACAATTTGAAGTTATCAATGATAATAATCTTTTTGTTGTTGATTTTATACGATTTCAATATGGAACACTTTCAGAAAATTGCAAACCTCACAAAAATGTAATCGAGAGATTAAAAAATGATCTTCGCTCGCCATATTACACCACCTTAAAACTCGGGCTTGCTATAAAGGCGTTTGAGCCTTGCAAACAAAACTCTAAGTAAAGTCGGTATGTAATCGGAGTTTCGTTGATTAAAAAGCCCCATAATGTCTTAATGCCGTGGATGTCGGCAAATTCTTTCAATGTTTCGCTTGCACCACGC
>CYGL01000535.1_pt1 | contig 14444 bp, 13 predicted proteins | sample 485531 | NCBI WGS metagenome assembly CYGL01 (sample SAMEA3497897, study PRJEB9818) | human gut metagenome | reverse complement strand
TGGTATTAGTAGTATTATCTTCATCATGCTTAATCTTTTCAAGACCTATATTATAAGTCTTTTCGTCAATTTGTCCGCTTGTATATTTATCAAATAAAGCATTTCTATCAAGAGTAGAACTATACATCTTAGAGTTAACTGGAACTTTACCAAAACCTCTACGTTGATTAATACTATCAGCTTTCCAAGCAGCAGCTTGAGCTGGAGTATTAGAACCAGGATTTAATATATCAATACCTGCAACATTTAAAGTTCCAAGATTTTTAAATGTACCAGCAGCATTGCGAACTTTTGAACCATTACTCATATCTACAATTCCAGCTCCACCTCCAGTAAAAGTATTACTAAAACTACTACCAATACCTTTCCAAAATCCCATAGAAGAATCTACGCTATCACTAAGTTTAGAAAGCCAAGTATTATTCTTATTAAAACTAATAGTCTTTTGACCATTTATAGATGTAATTCTAAAACCTTTTCTTCTCCAATCTGACTCAGAATGACAACCCATTGCTTGAGAAATATCATTAAATTGTTCATCATCGTAACATTTATAACCAAGTTCTTTAAATTTTCCATTACCAAATAAACTATTGATTTGTTTATTATAATCAATAGTGTATTTATTATCACTAGGTAATTTAGCACCAGCACGTCTAGCTGCATCAAAAGCTACTGCGTCTCTTTGGTCTTTATCAAGACCTGTAACATAATGATTGTATTGATTACCATAAGTTCTCAAAGCAGTAATTGCTTGTCTAGCTTGATGTTGAACAACTGGGTCTTTACTAGTCATACTATGACGACAAAGATTAGCAAGTTCATTATATCTTCCTTGATTAACTCCTCTTTGAAAAGCATTACTTTTAGAAAGTTTTGGGAATAATCTTCTAAGTTCATCAAGAGTTCCATCAAGACCAGCTTTAGTTGTACCGATAATATCTGGAACTTCTACATCAATAGCAGCACCTTCATTTGTAGCATCAAGATTCATATTTAATGCAGCAGCTTGTTGAGCCGCAGCTTGACGTGCAGCAACATCTTGTCTATATGCAGCTTGTCCATTACCAACTTCTATATCCGAACCGCTATTATAATAACTCATAGCATGAATACCAGGTTTAACTCTCTTTGCAAGATATTCTTCAGGATTAAGAAGAAGACCATTTTTCAGTAATATCTGAATCAATATTCTTCTTCTTTTCTTCAGGAGTCATTTTACTATATTTCCAAAGAGCAACATCATAATCCTGTTGAAGACTTGCTCTAGCACCAGGAGTTGTATCAATAGCAGATTTAAGAGCATCGTTTAAATCTTTCTCGCTAACATATTCCCAACTACCAGATTTTTTATAAGCTAAACCATAAAAATTTTTACCTGGGTCAGAAGTAAGATTACCATCAGCATCAACATATTTAATATCACTAACTCCGCTACCTTTATGAACAGCAACCCATTGTTTTGCTTTAGTCATAAGATTACTCAAATCGACAGTACTAACTGGAGTTCTATTTGGTTCCCAATTTGTACCACCAATAATATGTCCTTCTTTATCTACTTGGTCTTGATAATGATAAGGATTATTATCTTTAGCCCAATTCTTAACATCTTGAGTAATATCTTGTCTCTTATCAAGATTATCCATAAAAGTTTTATAAGCAGCTTGTGCTCTAACTCTTCCAAGAACAGCAGGGTCAGAAGCTACTTGACCAGCAAGTTCTCTTGCTGTATTAAGACTACGAGAATAATCTCCATACATAGCAGCATCATCAAGTTGGTTCTGAATATTTCTAACATATCCAGCTTTCCAACTATCTTCAGCAGCATTAATATCTAAATTAGCTAAAGCCATCTTAATTTGATTCTGAGTTTGCAAACTCTCTTTAGCTTTCTCATCAATTTTATTAAGAGCATTTGTAAATGCCTCTACATTTCTACGATGAGGAGTTCTTAATGGAACAGGATTTCCATAATTTATTACATTTGGCATATCTATTTATTTTTATTATTACTAATGCAAATATACGATAAAAGTTCTAGTGAACAAAATTTCACTAGAACTATTTATTTATTTTAAATAATACCGTATTTGATAAGATTCTTTTTACTCATTCTACCTTTAATTAAGTCAACATAACTATTTCTTCTTTGGTATGCTTTATTCTGATTCTCCCATCTAGTAAGAGCATAACTATATTCAGTATTATCTGAATAGTCTTCTCTCTTAGGTCTAGCACCTGGATTTGGAACATTCATAGCTGAACGATAAATACCTGCAAGAGCAGCATCATCACCAACATCGACACCAAGTTCAAGTAATCTAGATGGGGTAGCATAATCAGAAGCGGCAACTCCCATAAGCATAGCTTGAGTATCATCATAATTCTGACGACCTTGACTAATAAAGTTTTGGAAACTATTTCCAATACCTTGTAAACTTCCACTAAGAATTTGACCCTTAGCAAGTTCAGCTTCATTCTTAGCTTGAATAGCAGCATTCTTAATACTAGCAACAGTATTATAATACTGATTTCTAGCAGCAGCATTTCTAGCTCTAACTTGTTGTTCGTTCAAAAGATTCTGATTCATAAGTTCAGTTTCTTTATTAGTCTTTTCATCAGCAAGTTGATTAAGCTGATATAAAGCATTAGTATCAACACCTTGCATACGACCAACAGCAGTACTACCACTCATAGTATTTCTAAGAATACTATTTCTACTATTTAAACGATTACGTTCAACATTAGACTTTTGAGCTTCATTATGATAAGTAGTATTAAGAGCAACTGGACTTTCCTCTACAAAGTTTGGAAGATTATAATCAAAATCTAAGTTTTTATAAGCACCCAAACCAAGAATACTTCCTCCAATACTAGAAACTAAATCAGCACCAAGACCATACCAATCAGCATCACGAATTATCATACCTGACTTATTTCCAATATAAGTTGGAATAGTCTTATTTTCAGAAACTCCAGAAGTTGGAGTACTAACTTTACTTGTATAAGGAATAGTAGGAGTACTCTTAGTAATTGCGTAAGGTACTTTAACATCATAATTATTAGATGTTGTCCAAGGACTTATACCACCTTTATCGTTAGCTTTTTGTTCTTGGTCTATAATATCCCAATAATCAAAATTATTATTTCTACGATAAGGATAAGTTACATCACCCCAAGTAAGTTTACGTCTCATACCTTTTACGGGGCGGCTTTCACCTCCTAGCGATTTACGTACTCTAGTACTTCCACCACATCTTTGTCCTAATCTAAATTTATTTCCCATATTAATTAAATTATCTTTAATATTACCTTGCAATAAATTAGGGTCTGGATTATCTATTGGAACAATACCATGACCAACAGGAGCAGGAACTTCAATATACTGAGGTTGAACAACAACTCTAGTATTATCTGTAGGTTGAACTAGTTTAGCATCATCTTGTTGTTTAAGAATAGCTCTAGTTTTATTAGTATTCATCGGAGTAGTATAACCAAACCAATTACGTTCGATAGCTCGTCTATTACGAAGACCACTCATACCTTTACGATTAGCACCAATATTTATAGATTCTCTCATATTATTAAGAGTATCATTATATTCTTGTTCAGTTTGAGCATTAATCAAAGCATTGCGATACTTTGTCATTTGACCTCTAAACGATTTAGGAACAACATTATAATAATAACTTAATAAAGCATCACGTTGATTATCGTTAAGATAATTATAAGCTTTACCCATAAATTGACGAAGTTCTCTTTCTTTAGCCCCAATAGCATCACCTTTAAATTGTGCATTTTGACCAGCAAAATCAGAACCTTCCCATTTAGCTATTTGTTTTCTAGCTCTACTAGTACCACGATATTTAGAAGTATTATAAACTGGTTTAACCCAAGTACCCATTTCAGCTTTCTTTCTAAGTTCAGGATAACGAGAATATACTTTAGTTTTAACATCACTTCTTCCATGAAGACCAGCAAGTCTTAAAGCGTCAACAGCATCAGCTTTAGTCGGAATAGGATAACTTCTACCACCACCTGCAAAATCTTTAGATGATACAGACGGATAAGGATGTTTAGAAGAACCTCTATCTTTAGAAGTTAAACCACCATTTCTAAGACGCATTCTACCTCCTAGTCTTTTTCTTAATTCATGAGCATTAGCAGGCATACTACCTCTTCTGCCAGTTTTTAATTTTACCATGAATATCTCTATACTTAACTATTTCATTTTGATAAGCTTCTTCTTTAGCTTCTGATCGCCTTACATCTTCCATAAAACTAGTAGCGTCTGCAATATTACCAATAGTATTAATTATTTTTGGTATTCTACCTATTGCAGGAATAGCAGATAAAGCACTAAGATATTCTTGAGTTGTAGGAATTTCTCCTCTTTTCTTTTTATCAATAAGTTTCTTAACATCACCCCAAGAAGTAATACCTGTAACATCTACCATCTTGGCTAAAGGATGAGGGTCTCCACCAAACAAACCTGTAGGGTCATAATGATTATATGGTACTTCGTCTCCTTCTCTAAGTTTACAACGACCACCAAGTTTAAACAATCTTTTACTAGGATAATGATTTATATATCTACTATATTCTTTATTAGAATTTATCATTCTATCATAAGAACTTGCTTTGTTTGTATCATTGTATCCTCTAGTATATTGTCTTTTACCAGAAGTTTCCCAATAAGTTTTAAACTCTGGTGAATTTATAATTAAATCTCCAGCAGTTCTAACATCCTTAGTATGATTTTTATCTCCGGTATTATAAAGACCTCTTCTAAACAAATCAAAACTTTGATATAAAGGAGATAAATTAGTTGATAAATCATAACCAGTTGTCTTATCAGTACCTGCATCGTTCTTATTAGACCAATTTCTAACAACAGCATTAGCAGGAATAACACCAAAGTTTTTAAATAAATTCATATTAGCAATGGCATTATTATATTCTTTTATATTGGTGCCTCTACGATAATTTAAAATATTACCAGAAGTAATTCTACCATTATGAGTTTCTTGAGAAGGAAGTCCATAAGCATAATTTAATTTATCTATAGGATATTTATTAAGTCCTGCATTATATGCGATACTATCTAATAGATTTTTAGAAACTTCTCTTCCATTAACAATTATACCTTTTCCATAAGGTATAGCAAACTTTGTATTTAAAGTTTGAACTTTAAATTTTTTACCAAATAATTTTTTTTCTCCTCCTCCAACAATATTCATTACATCATTACTATCATCTTCTGATTGTTCAGTAAAACCTCTATTTTTATTATTTTTTAGTTGAACTTGATGTTGTCTAACAGGAGAAAACATAGCTCCTTTACCTACAGTAAAAGCACGTTTTAAACTTATAGATTTATTACCCACTCTCATACTTTGAGTATGTTTTTCTCCTTGTAGTTCTTTATCCATCCAATCTAATGGAGAAAATCTACTTACAGTACCATCAGTATTATATTGAACAAATTTATTAGCATTTTGACTATAATAACCGTGTCCTACTCTAAGCATTTTACCTTGAGCATTATACCAACGTTTAGTTTGTTTATTATATGTTGGTCCTTTTACTCCTCCGTTTTTATATGTGTCTCCACCATCACTAAGATTATTTCTTCTTTTAAATCTTTGTTGAGCGTTAAATACTTTATCTTTACTAGCTCCTTTCATTACAGCTTGAGCAGGACTCATACCGTTACCAAGAATAGGTTGAGCACTAAATATTCTTAGAGCACCATTCTTCTTCTGAGCAACTTCACCACCTTCAGCTTCAATTTCGTTTCCACCAACGTTAATACCAATACCTGTTTGACCAGTCTCATTGGTTTGCTCGTGAGAACCCCCCCCGTAAAAGGTATGTATCATTTCCAATCTTAGTAGCATTACCTCCATCAGTAATATAAATTCTATTACTTCCTAAACGTTTATTACCACCAAGACGATACTTTAAATTATAATCATCTTCGTCATTATAACTTCTTGTAGCAGTTGCATAACTATTCAACGTACTAGCAAGATTACTATTATTAGCTAACTCTAATTGAGTTCGAGCAGCTTCTTTCTGAGCTTCAATTTGTCTTCTGATAGCTCTAGCTTGAGACTTAGAACTAATAGCACTACCAATTAAATTCATAGCACCACCAACTAAAGCACCCCAAAACGCTTTAGGTCGTTCACCTCTTAATCTATTACAATTCTTTGTCATAATTAATATGGTTGAATATTAAATGTTATATTTTCAAGTTTAAATCTATGAGCAGCATCATTATTATTAAATATAAATCTAGTAACAATGTACTTTCCATAAATTAAACTTCTATTATCGGATTTATATAATGGAGATTTCTTTAAATCTTCTTCAGTAATAGCATGAACTTCATTTTGCTTAGTACTTGGATTATAATAAATATAATTACAAGCTCTTACAAGTTCAATTTCTAGATAATTCAGTATTACCTCTATTAAAACCATTTCTAAAGTAATTAAAGTTCCAACTACCTTTGTCAAACTTAGCTAAACTTATAATCATCATAATGATTGAAAGTATCTCTATTATTTTCATCAGTATCATTAGAACTATTACTAAGTTTAAGATTTATAGTCTTGAGTTTCATCTGTGTAAACATCAAGATAATAACCAGCATATCTACGTCTTAAACCATCTTCAGCTACATTATAAATATTTTTAGCATCTAAAGAATATCTATTATCAAAATAATTAAGAATATAATTAATTGATTCTAGAGACTTAGAATTATTATAATCGTTATTATAAATAACATCAAGATAACTACAAATATTACTGGGAGATTGTAATCCCGGTTTTTGATAATCAAAATAAAAGGGATTTCCTTCTCCTCTAACGTTGTATACAAATCTTACAGAATCTGAATATGTAGGATTTCTTTTTTTATCCTTATAAACAAATACATTTCTAAAGTAAGCAATACAATTTTTACCAATAGATAAATTATTACTGTCAAGTTAATTTCGCTTCTGTATTATTTATATTAGGAATACTTCCATCTATAGTATATATGGTATATAATGTACCATCACCATCAGGTTGATTTATAATTTGGAAATTCAACAGAATTTTAATTTAATAATTTCAAGTAAATCTTGTATTAATATAAACTCCTAGTTCTTACAATTTCGACCATTACGGTCTTCTGTTAAGCAGTCCATGTTATATCAGGAGTAATCATTTTAACTTCAGGAAGTTTATATACAAAATTAAGAATTACATCTTCTGATTTATCAGTACTGTATTCAGTATTATAAACAAAACAAGTAATCTTAGTACTATAATTTAATTCTACTTTTAATTTATTCTCTGTAAAATTAGCATAATCAAAGTCTATATATTTATTGTTATAAACTACTCGAACTTTAATTTTACTAGTATCGCTAACTCCATATCTAGAACCATCATTAGTAAAATCATGAATACTTATTTCATAATGATTATTATCTACTTGAGATAATACAGGATTTGGATAAACATAAGGAACTCTATGTCCAGGTTCAGATTTACTATGGTCAACAGTATAGCTTTTAGTAGCAACTAAATCTCCACATTTATATCTATACTTGATAACGTGACTTTTGTTATCATTATTTGCTATAGTCTGTACAGAATTTGTTTCATATTTAGTACTATTATCAGTTACATCTTCATCAATAGAAAATCTTATTCCACCGAAATTACCAATATTAATAAAAGAAAAAGTATCAGTTAATATCTTTTCTGGAATAGTTTCTCTATGAGTAAACTTAATGTCTATTTTGTCTAAATCTGCTTGAACTGGAAAAGTATTACTTTTACTAGCAGTTTTAACAACTCCATTTTTTGTACCAGTAACTTTAATATTATGTGTAGAACCAGGAACTCTAGAACTCAAAGGAACAGTTGTAGTTATATAAGTTCTACCAAGTGGCATTGATGCGTCAACATTACCATTTGCAACTGGAACATTATCAAGTTCTATTTTAATATTAACTTGTCCAGCTCCGGACATACCATCTCCGTCTATATAATATGTTAAACGGATATTTCCATTTTCTTCATAATATATATTAGAAATACCTACACCATATAATCTTTGTAAACCCATATCTATTTAGTATATATTGTTGGATATAAAACGTTATTAACACTAGCAAGATTTTTGTAATCAGTTTCAGATTCGTCAAACTCATATAGTCTAGCTCTATCAACTTTTTCGTTAAAGAAATAACTATTATTATAAGTTCTATAATTAGACATAAAAGACATAATCATGAAGACTTATAATATACATTTAAAGATAAAGTTATAACTTAAAGTTATATAGTATTGGTTCTTATGAGGATTTCCATCAATACGTTGATTTAAGCCAAATACAAATAAGCAAATTCTATTAGTTTTTCAAATCTTACTCCCAAAATACAACATAATACTATATCGAGAGATTTAATACAAGTTATTTATATTAGTTGAAAGAATTTCAGCTTTTACCATTTTTCAAAACTTGAATATAACTTTGTTTACAGAATCAAACCAAATATATCCATGTTTACTAAGAATAGATTCTTCTTTTCTAGCAAGACCACCAAATCCTTCATTACTTGGAAGAACTTCTTGATAATCAATATCGAATACATCTGGAACTTCAAGTTGACTCTTTTGTGTAAGTTTTGGAGTTCTATCAAATACAAATAAACTATATTGAGTATGAATTAACATATAAAGACCAATACCTACAATATTAGTAATACTACCTTTATTTTCAGTTATGATTTTATATTGTTCAACATCAAAATTCTTGAAACCATTAACAAGACTTTCATCAGAAATTACATCACTTCTACGAATAGTCTTATCAAAAGAATCAATATAGTCTTTACTGTAATTAGTATAGCTCTTTAATGGAGTAGACTTATAACATTCTTTTAATTCAAGAAAATCTCTAAGTTTATCAGGACTAAGAACTTTATTATAATAAACTCCTAAAGCTTTACCTTCTTCATTAGTTAAAGAAACTGCTCCTTCGTTATAATCTTGTTTAATTGAATAGGCATTAGTAGGATATTTATTATAACTATAACTATTATCCATACTAATAGTATATCCATTTAATTTTTGAGAATTAGTATTTAAAACAAATGAAGCAGTAGGATTAGCAATGATTTCTTTATCATAAGTAATTATCTTATCTTGATTATAAAAACCAGGAGTATATTTATAGTTATCTTTACTATATCCAGTTTCATAATTGTTATCTGTTACTCTATAAAGAGTTTTAACATCTTTGTTATAAACATCTTTGTTATCGTTATAAACGATAATTTTATCACCAACATTACCTTTAGGAAGAACTCCAAAAGAAATATTAGGATGAATAGTAGGCTTAATATGACTAGTTAAACTTTCAGTATCATAACCTCCTATTTTATCAGATTTAACAAATGAATATTTATTTCCTTGAATAATATCTTCTTTATACTCAAAGTTTGTATTAGTAACAGTAAGTCTATTTCCATTTAGTTCTCCATTAAGAATTGTGCAAGGATAAGACATATCTTCAACTTTCTCATAAGAACCAAACCAGCCAATATAATTAGAAGGAATTACATCAACTTTAAATCTTGGAAATATAAGTATATTATCATTAGCTACAGTAGGAACTCTGAATAGCTTATTGCCAACATTATTTACTACTACGTCAAATTTAGCTCCAGTATCAGCTTCTTTATCTGAAACAGATTGAGCACTTTCTTCATCAAGTTCATTTTGAACAATAAATCCATTAGTAGCAGAACCATCTTTTCTAATATAATGAATATAGAAACTATACATCTGACCAGGAATTAAACTTCTAAAATTATTAAATGGAGAAGTATGATTATTAGAACTAATAGTAGTAGCTTCATAAGCAGAACTATTCATTCCATATCCCATAGTATAAGTATATGGAGGATTACCAAGTAAATTTTGATTGTAAAAAGCTCGTTGGGTTATAGTAGAACCATTTCTAAAGAATAAATCCTGTTCAATTAAAACTTGAAAATCAGTACTCTTATTCATTAGATATTTGTTTCCGTTAATGGTCATTACAATATAACCATTACGAATAATTATACTATCTATATTAATAGCTTTCTGACTATGAGAATCATAAATAGCAACTTGTTTACTTGTGCCTTCACCAATAATACCTATATATAAAGAGAATCTACTTCTAGTCATATAAGGTTCATTCTTAGGATTATTAGGAAGGTTCTCAATATTGTCATGGTCAATACTGATAGTACTTCCATAACCAAATACTTTAATTGCCGAAGTAAAGAACTTTCTAATAAACTCTGTTATATATTCTGGTTTAATAACATATTCTGTTAAGTCATCTTTTTTACTTAACAGTATATTTATCAGCAGCCCAAACATCATTTACCGAAGTAGAATTTCCAATAGCAAAATTAGTTGTAATAATCAACTGTTTAGTTGTAACAACTGATTTACTATAATCAGAAATATTTTTAGTTTCAATATCAACATGAACATTTTTACTATTACCAGTTAAATCTTCGTTAAGATTTTCATTATAATTACTTACATAAATTCTATTATTGTAATTAATTACATTCTTAACATCATAAAGCTGAACTGGTTCACGAAGCATTTCGTCAACACTTTCTTCTTCAATATAAGCATTAGTGTTAAACATTAAAGAAGTTATATCAATAGAATAAGTATTAAATATTCTACCATCAACAGCATCATTATGCTTAACAATATAGCCTATTTGATATTTAGTAAATTTATAATTCTTATCTATATCAAGATTAAAGTAAACTCCTTTATTAGACTTATCATTACCATTTACTAGGAAAGGTTCAAACTCTGTAGTAGGATTACCATTACCGTCAGTATTGTAACGAGTAAGAGCAGATTTACTATCAAGAAAGTTATGAATAGGAACATCTTTTCCTTCATCATTTATAATAATAATGTCATCAGTAATCTGAAACCATTTTGTATAATTGTAGTCATCAATTTGATAACGAATAAAGAAAGTATAAAACTCCAACAGTTAAGAGAACCGTTAGTAATATCATAACTAACTTTAGCTTTTGGAATACTTTCTTCAATACCATGTTCAAGACCAGTAGAACCTGTATTTAAGTTCCAAGTTTTAAGAGGAACATGAATAGTATTATTATTCAAATCAACAGCATCACTTTCAGCTACTACAATTATCAACTCACCTTTATAGTTGTATGTATAACTACCAGCAATTTTTCCACCATGATATTCCCAATTTGTAGAAACTTCATAAGCTTTACCTTCATCAGGTTTACGATAAATTCTAGCTTTTTCTTCATAAGCAGAATACGTAAATATCACTAATTCTTTATTACATGGAATTACACCAACTATATATTCACTAGGATGATTAAAAGTATACTGAATCTTTATCATCACTATCTGTTTACAAAAGAAACTCCAAATCCATATTCATTAGTAAAATAACTACCGCTATCGTCAGTCATAACGTTTTTAGCAGCAATTAAACTACCACACTTAACTTCTTTTGGATTTCTATTTAAATCAAGTTTTGGTACTATTTCCATAATTATCTTCTTGGGTCAAACGTTGAATTATAGAAGAAGTTTCTCCAACCTTCATCACTATAAATATCATTACGAACAGAAGCAATAGCTTTACTCTTTAATTCTTTCCATTGGAGATATGGATTAGTAACAGGACTACTACTTTTTAAATCATATACTGGATGATGACTACCACGACTAAGATATTTATATAGAATATAAAAACTTATAGCTTCTAATAGAATACCATTATCATAAACCATTGGAACTTCACAATCATAATAATCATCGTAATATGTCATAGGTTCAAAACTTTGAACATTTATCCTATCAGTATCAAAGTTTAATTCTATATGACCATTACTAGTTATTACAAAGTTTCTACTGTTATCAGCTTTTCTAATAGTTGCAACCCTCATAAAATTACGACCAGTTTTATTGGTATCATCTATAACAGCAATTTCAGGACTAGGTTCTTCATTACTTTTAGAACCAAATCCTGAATTACAGCAACTATTATTAGTTTCAAGTTGCTTTATTTCACAACCATAATCATCAAATACTTTAATATCAGTAGCATTTAATTGACAAGGAAATAAAGCAATACGATTAATCACTTGAAGTCTTCTATTTTTCTTAGCCATAGGAAGACATTTCATTTGACTAAGTGCATCAATTATCCAAGCAGCAGCACGAGGAATCCAATCACTTTCACTTAGATTAAAGTCGTTGTCTACCTTTCCTACTATACGTCCCATAGAGACTCTTTTTTTGTTCTTCATTTCTAATAAATTTAGTGTATAATGTTTTATCTGCTTGAGTACATAAAACGAATTTATGTTTCATAGAAACATCTAAATCCATAATTTTATTTACATCATTATTTGTTAGTTTAAGAAGTTCTTCATTAGAATATGGTCTAAGTTTAATATCTTTAGTATCAATAGCTTTAAAACACAAAGTACGACCTTGTATTTTAGAACCTAATAAACAATATTCATACCAAACTTCATCAGCTTTGTAAACAGTAGCGTCAACAGCATCATATTCAATACCGTGTTCTCTACAATACTCAGCATCATCTTTATTGTAAATTTGTTTACCTTCAGCAATAAGTTTTTTCTTATTTTTTCTAGTTGCTTCAAAGTCACAAACTTTAGCTCCAGTATTAAGAACTCGATTGATACAAATCCAACCAAGTTTATCTTCAAGACGATAACCATTTCCATTAAGAATCAATTCTCTTTCTACAGCATTATAGTAAATTTTAACTATACGCTTATATTCTTTTAAAGAAAGATTAATCATCTTATCGTAAAGTTTAATCTTTTCTGTTTCTTCGTAAATCTTCCTCAAATCTACAGCATATCCAACAAGTCTAAAACATAGATGCTTCATCTCTGGGTCTTTACGTTCATCTTCAAACATACCTTTAGCTGCATTTTCAAGACGACCATTAATATATTTGTTTTGTTGAAACTCAGGATAATCTATTACTGGATATTTGAATTTATCTACATCAGGAACAATAGCAGAACGTTTAGCGGTAATAGTAGCAGTTAATTCATCTACAGTTATTCTTGCACGTTTCACGTTTAATTTTATTTTCTTCAATAAAATCTTTATAGTATTGAGGAACATTTATAGACTTCTTTACTTTTATTGGCATAATTAATCATATTTTATTGTACTAGGGATTTCATCAGTTTCATGTTTTTGATTTAATAAATCCCTCTTAAATATTATATCTTTAATTTGACCAACCATATCTTCACTAAGTAACCATTCGTTATCATCATAGATTTTATTCTCGAATGTAAGTTCACCATTAATATCAGCAATTTGATTTGGTTGTTCAAAACTTGATTCTATTACTATAGCACCTAAATTAATAGGCTTATCGTTAGCAGGAGGAAACAAATAAATATATTCATTAATATAATCATAAGCAATAGCTCCACATAAACCTGGAACACTTCCACGAAATCTAGCAGTAGTTTCTTTAATATAAGGAAGTTCTCTATTGGTACGATAACCTGCTGTACTAACTCTATCAAAAGGAAGATTATTAGTAAGTCTAATAGGTCTTGGAACCTTTTGATTAGTTCTTTTAATTTTATCTATTGGAATATCTTGAAGTTCTTCTGGAAGTTCAAAATCTCCATCAACTACACTAGTCAAAGTAACTTTAAATCTTTGAGTAAGTAGTTTATCTACATAGTTATGATTTTCATAGCTTCTTCTAATAATTTCAGCTCTAGTATGAACGATTATACTTCTAATCTTTTCGTCTTAGTAGAATTGATTATTAGGTTGACCATAACTATGAGCTATTTCACTAACTAATTGTGCAATACTACTCATATTAATACGTAAATCATTAAATGTTTAAAGCCGCCCCGTAAAAAGGTTATGTACTTATGGAATTTTTAGCAAATGATTATTTGGAACGTTATTTAAATCTACATATCCTTTACGGGGCGGCTAGAATAAGTATATTAACTACATCTTATTCAACTTCACAAGTTGGAAGTCTAATTCTATTAATTTGTTTACTACTCATAACTTTAATTGTTACATTATTAACTCCATTATAAGGAACATTATGTCTATGACTGTCAGTACCAAGTATTAAACATCAATCCATTAACATAAATTCTATCCTTACGCTTGCAAATATAATCATTTTCAGGTCAGTTATCCAAATTTCAAACGTCCCACGTATATGCCATTGNGTTGCGCACACAAATCGTGTCGGATGGCGGTTGTGATTGATTAATCGGCTGATACACATGAAGTTGGGAGAACGCAAGCAAATGCGTAATCGAAATT